>OLRQ01000082.1_pt1 | contig 100484 bp, 88 predicted proteins | sample 1671971 | NCBI WGS metagenome assembly OLRQ01 (sample SAMEA3136631, study PRJEB25190) | human gut metagenome | biome: human gut; feature: human-associated habitat; material: faeces | place: Austria | collected 2013
AATCTCTACGCCGAAACGTAGAGAAATAAAACGTCGTAAACGATATTTTTATGTACTCAAAAAAAACGAGCCGCCTAACTCATCGACGGACGGGAAACCGCGGTTAAGCTTGCTTGCCCGTCGGTCTGAAGGTAATTGAACGCATACGAGGGAATAGAAACCCCGTCCGCGTCTGGTGCAAGCGAGCGTAAGCTCGCTGCATCACGACTGAAGTCACGAGAATGCGACGGCTAAATTTTTTTCAATAAAAATTTTCATTCTTAATATGCCAATTCTCCATTTTTACAAAAAAAAATACAGTCAAAATTTCTGGCTGTATCAAAAAACTTAAACCTGCTGGCAGATTTCTCCATATCCATAGCATCCGCCCCCCTCTGCGTCCACAGTCCAATGTGGCATATTGTTGTCATCTACCCAAAAATATGCATCATGTGCCGCAGTTATGATTCTGGCAGCATTCGGATTGAATTCGCCATCCAAAAAAAATTTGTCTCCTTTTCTTATTTTCTGAATAGCCTCTTCCGGCATTAGAATGTATTTTACCATTTCTTTTTTCTCCTTTCTTTTTTTATATAAATAATATCATATATCTATAATAATATGAAGGATTTCTATTTTTACAAAAAAAACAAGCGCCACCGAAGGCAGCGCCCATTAAATCTCAATCCCACAACGCGAAGAAATATTTCTTCATTAAGTCAAACACCTCATCCTTACACTTTTCTCTATACTCCACCAGCCTCTTTTCCTCTTCCATATGCAGTCTGCTGATTTCTTCGTACTCCGGCAGTTCACTCATAAAATGCACTCTCCTGGAGCCTGTCTTTTTTGCTTTTTCTTTTTCTTCTTCTGTTTCCAGGCCTTCCCCGAAGAAACCGTATTTATCAAAGAATTCATCAGAGGCTTTTGAATATTCTTTTTCGTATTTATTTTTCTCACTGCATGTCTCTTCGTCAAGTTCCCGCCAGAGAAAAATCATCCGGTCAAGAATTTTGTCCCATTCTTTGTGGCAAGCATCGTTCTGCATTATGCCATGCTCATCAGTATAGTTTTGGCCGAGCATCGCCGGGCTTCCCATCCGGTTATCTTTCAGATGCTGCAGCATCGCCGGCATCAGTTCTTCAAGATATCCGTACATGTTCCAGACATCGTAGTCTGCAAAACCTCTTTTTGCTCTTTGCTTTGACCATTTGATGCATTTGAAAAAATGTTTGACTTTTGCTAGAAACATGGATTTCTTGCCCAGGCCACACATTGCGAAGCCATGTCCATTCCAGATATTCAGCAGAGAGTCATCTTCGTACATCTTCTTATTGCGGCGCTGCTTGCGCGAAGGCCGTTTCCGGATGGAGGATTTTGTTTTTAGACTTCTTTTTGGTTTGGTTTTTGTTTTTGTTTTGAGCTTCTTTTTAAGCATTTTGAATCATCTCCTTTTCAGGGTGTATGTATCCTTCGTGTTGCCGTGTATGTCACATATATTCAGCTTAGCAAAAGAATTTCTTTTCAGCAAAACTGTAATATCGCTGGACAGAAAACATACTGTTTCGGTGTGCGTGTTACCGTTCTGACGGTATTGAAGTCCAAGATATTTGTTTTCGGCATGCTTAGCAATCCAGCCTGCATCCAGAACAATAGTTTCACACGTGTGGTCGGAAAGAATCTCCTGGCTTGCTGCATTTTTGTCGTCTGACAGAAACCAATCCAGATTCTGTGCATTATTTCGTATACCTTTCTCGTCTTCTGCTACTGCGTGGCAGATTACGAAAAAAGTTGAGTTATCCAAGACTAGTATTTTTTCAGGCATTTTTTGTCTCCTTTGTTTTTTCTATATATGATATGCGGGATTTTTTGGAGAGAAAAAAAATTTGCGAAAAAAAGCCTACAGAATTTCTGCAGGCAAAAATATTTCCCGGAGTTATCTTCCGTATTGGAAGTCTCCATTTGAATCAATGAACTCATCCCACCAGTCCTCGCCGTCAAAGACCTCATATCCGGTAGCGTGACAAAGTTCAGAGTTTCCGTCCACATCAAAACGCTTATCAAACGGCATTTCCTCAAGGCGGCGGCGTTCTTTCCAAAATTCATGTTCGTTCATATCTTTTTTTCCTTTCTTGAATGGTATTGCTAGATACATCTAATATGCGTAAAATTTTCTCTACTGAAAATTCAGAAAGTTTTAGAAAAAAAAGAAACCGCCGTCTACTGGAACTAGACGGCGGGCATAAGCCAGTTTAAAGATTCCTGAAAAACATTTGCTTATACAGGAATTTCTTGCTATACTGTTATGCATAGGAAGCCGGAATTACGGCAGGCGGTTTATCTCCTCCAAAGCAGCAACATCGCTGAGGAGGTTCATCCTCCCAGCTTTATTTTTACAAAGGAGGGTGATGCGTATGTACGAAAAACTCGCTCTTGAGTTAACTGCGTTAGCTTTTTTGTTTCAGTGTATCCGTTTTATATGGAAAATTGAAATTGAGCGTTACAAGATGCGTAAGAAAAAGCCGTCGACTACTGCCAATAGACGACGGAAGAAATAAAATTACATCATAGTAATATTGGAGATAGACCGTTTGCACGGCTTCCTATATTTATATATATCATACTCCCCCGCGCTATCAAAGTCAAGCGCGGGTTTCCCATTCGCTCTGTCTTTTTTATTCCATTTTTTTTCTATTTCTCTCCTTACTTTACCACCTGATTCCCCGTCATCCTCACCAGCCCCTCAACATCCCGGTTCAATCTGTCCAGCGATTCCTTACTCGGCCTTCTTTCCAGCGGAACCTTCACCAGCTCCGCCCGGCCGCCGCTTTTACTTAGCTCTTTTTCCAATATTTTTCTTATTCCCATTAAGATTCCTCACAAATTTTTCTCGAACCAGCACCACAAAAATCTTCCGACTATAAAATATAAAAATTAAACGAAAGTTTTACATCACTGCACTGCTAATAATATTTTTTCGCTCTTTTAAATGATTAATATTGTCCAATATTCTTTCATTTAATTCTTTAATATGACAATTCATCTCCTTAAATTCCGCTTCTAAACGTTGAGGTGTCATTTCGGATTCTGATATATTACTTATTCTATTTCTTTGCTTTTCGTGAATCTCAATGTATTTTATAACATCATAGTTAAGCTTTTTTTTAGCATATTTGCATGAATCAAATGACAGTGTTTGGTCAAACATCCCTGACGATATTTTATCGTCCACCTCGCTATAAATAGAAAGTACGCAGCTTACTTTATCTTCAAATGAATTATAATGATATGGATGAAAAGCATCACAATCGCTTTTTAGGTTTGGCTGAAAACATTTACAATTCTTATTTATTCCTCTTCTTTCATCTACTATTTTTCTATATGCTATGAAATATCTTAATATGATTTCATGTAATGAATCCAACCATTCTATTAAACATTTTGTTTTATATAGGGATATTGATTTTATTGTAGACACTAAACCAATAATGATGCCAGTTATCAATCCAGCAAATATATTTGCAAATAATGATGATAAGAATGGTTTAGAGTTCATACATGCAACAGATAGGCTTCCAGTAATAATTGAAATTATAAATATAATCACCAATATCCATACATGCGGCAAACTAATATATATCAAAATATTCTTTTTTAGCGATTTAATTTTTTTAAGTGCCCGATGATATTTGTCATACAGCTTTGCTTTTATTATTGCCTGTTTCGTTTTATTAATATTGTTCATTTCTTTTCCTCTTAATTGAAATACATTTTATTCTATATGTTTATATGTAATATTTTGGCCTCTCTCACGCCGCTCCCGCAATCTCTTTCGCCTTTTTAATTACCTCATCTTTATACAAGACAACTTCTTTTATGATTTCTTTTTCAGTTGCTTTTATGTATCTTTCCATGTATTCCCAATCAGGGATATACCCTTTCGGGTTGTAAGTTTTGCCTGCGTCAATTACCGGTTTTCCGGAGTCATCGGTCTGGATGGGGAGACAGAGCGGCAAATTCTGAATCTTATTCCAGGAGCACATATTGCTATAAGCAAACTTTTTTGTGAGATATGACATGCAAGCTGTCATGTATAACCCGATTTTTTCCGTCATTTCAAATTTTGGAGATAGAGCAAAAACACGGGCGTGAGTTACCATTTTGTACTCGGTATCCCGATAAAAGGTATTTCCAAACATATCAACTGTAATCGTATTTTTGTCAATTATTTTTGATTCTCTGTCTGTCTTACCTATGATTCCATGGTTGGAGAGCCCGGCGCTTACAACATAACAGCCCTTGCCATTAATATCTTTCTTCTGGATGTCAGTATCACCCGTCTGTGATGTGAATAAATCACTGAAAATGAATTCCCTCCCCTCTTTCCACCATCCACCTTCCGGCAGCGGCTCAGATTCTTTTGCGGGCTCTTTTTCGTCTTTGTTTCTTACTGTTGAAGCGAGAATGTGTTTGTCGTCTTCGGTCAGTTCGTAGTCGTTCAAGCCGGTTGCTTTTAAATATGCGTCCAATTTTGCGGCGCGGTCCTGTTCCAATTCCGCGATGTGTTCTTGTTCCAATTCCGTGACGCGGTCTTGCATATACTGCCAGTTGATGTCGTCAGGAGTATAGACATGCTTTTCGTCATCTGATTCAACTACAGGCAGACTGACTGCCAAATCAGTCTTAAAGTGTTTATTGATTTCATTTCCGAAAGCATGAAAATATAACTTGCACTTCTTTTCTAAAGCTGTAATGAAATACAATTTCATTTCTGTTGTTATATTTTTAGGAAGGGTGATGACGCCCACGTTCTGACCGGTATAAAACGGCTCTTCCTGCAAAAAGCAGGAACCGACAGAACCGCCAAAAGCCAAAGTGATACATCCGGCCGGAAAAGGCTCAATATCTTTAATCTTATCAACATAATCTGAGATTCCATTGTTAAGTGCTGTTCTTGAAACAAAATTTACAGAAGGATTTTTACGTGTCATTTTGTTTTTATCCATCTTGTTTCCACTATCAAGCTTTGCAATATCCGCAAGAACAAATTCCTTATGTTTCATCATTTACTCTCCTTTTGCATTATTTTGTTGGTTTTATAAGTAAGATAATCCGAAATCTTATTTTTTAAATCTGCTTCTGATGCATTAACATCAAGTTTTCTATGGCTATCAATGCACCAGTCATCCCCATTTAATGTAATCGTGTCTTTAATCACTTTGCCATTTTCCTCCGTATAATAATGAGTCTTCGGCATTTTTCCGGTCGCCAGCGCCAGCACTTCATCGTATCTGTCTTCTGCATGGTCTGTGTCCTTAAGATTAACTTCCTGAGTTGATTTTTTGCGGTTCTGTCTGGTATATCCATCTTCTGTGAAATCAATAAAAGTTACCACATCATCAACTTCATGCGGTCTATTTACCTTAAACACAAAGATGTATGTTCCAACACTCGCCTTTCCGTTGAATACATTTGGCATTTTTATTGCCGCTTCAAGTGTGCTATGCTGTAAGATTCTTGCAGTATACGGCAGACCCTGTCCGTTTCCTGCGCTGTCCTGAATAATTACCACTGCATACCCGCTCATCATCTGCTTTAAAGCCTCATAAACAAAGATAAATCCCTTACCTTCAGCGCTATATGGTGGATTTAGCAAAAATACATTCGCAGGAAAGCTTTTTGGAAGCTTGAATAAGTGGCTGTCGCCGTTAATCATATTGGAGCAATTTCCATTCGTCAGAAGCATGTTTAAGATTGCCAGAACATAAACGTTACCGAGAATCTCAATGCCGAGAATTTGATTTTCTTTAATATGCTGAATTTTCTTCTCCAGTTCTTTTCCATCACTGATTTTATTTTTTGCATCTTTTACCATAATGTCCATCGCGCTCACCAGAAAGCCGCCGCTTCCCATAGCTGTGTCCCATACGAAACTATCCATATTGGTTCTTGCAAGCTTACTCATGAACTGAGTCACATACCGTGGAGTTAAAACTACATCGTTCTTTTTATCATTTTCAATGCTTACCCAGTCATTCAGGGAGTTGAAAATCTTGCCGAAGAAATCCAGATGCAGGTTACTTTCCAGACAAGGAATGATATCTTTTTTAACCTGTTCGAACAGTGTCCTTAAAAGGCTGATGCCATTCTTTGGCTTCCAGAGTACAGGTTTTTTAAATACACCATCAAGCAGGGCCATTACCATTGTGACGATACCTTCATTAGTACATATTGAATGCAAAAACGTATCGATATTTCTAAGCATATGTAGGCCATCATTATTATTAACGTTATCATATCCATTCAGGTCTGTCGGCTCCATCTGTTTTACTCCGTCTGTTTTAAGTCCCGCCATAATTAGACCGGAAAGCAAGGATAGCTTTTCAGTTGTTGAAAGCGCCGTCTTTAACTGCGCATCATCATAAATACTCTGATGTATAGATTTGCTTTTTTCTTCCAGCGTTACTTCTGTTCTTCGTGTCAGTTCCTCAATCTCTGCATCGGTCAGATTCAGCTTGTCAAGAATCCTGAACAACCCATCAACATTATCAGGGTTAAGCAAAGACCAGTCATCGGCCGTAATTTTCTCAATCAACTTCGGAATCCGGTTGTTCTTTTCTGAAATGTAATAAGCCTTGCATTCTGCATCAGCCACGTTACCAGCATCATCCAATGCTGTCCCGTTAACCCCAACAACGATTGCTTCGTTATATGTCCCTTCATCAAGAACCGCATTGCCGTAATGCACCGCACCATTGACCGCATAATCTTTTACCGCACTGTAATTTGGCTCGCCTTTCAGATGAACCGGCTTACCGTCTTTTCCGGGCCTTCCGTCTTTGTCATAATAAGTGACCCCAACGATTGCCCCGGATTTATCCCTTTTTTCCAGCTTATTTTTTGTTCCTTTTGCTTCTACCATAACAGGGATTCTTCTCGCATTACTGTTTTCCAGCATCATCTGAATGTCAGGGAAATTACACCCGCTACCGCCTGACTTGCTGTCAGCATTTTTAAGCGCACTTGCAATCGCCGGGTTCATCTTTTCTGTCTTTCCATAATGTCTTACTTTATTTGCATCAAGAATTTTCTTGAAATATTCTTCTACTTTCTCTTCAACGCTTGGCATATTTTTGCCTCCTTTTTTTGTTTTTCTGCATGCAATATGCCGCAAATTTTAAAAACCCTTATTTTTTTGCGGATTTTTTCGCTTGAGGTTAATATGCAAAACGAAGAGAAAAACGGCACATCTGCCGGCAAAGAAAAAGCCTGCAGCTTTCGCTGCAGGCGTAAGATTACTGATGTGGTCTTTTTCGTACGCTCTGGTCTGGCGATACTTCGCTTTCGTAATAGTTCTGCCCTTCCCAGGTCAGCTGCCCAACCTGCACAACACCGTATCGGGTTGTTTCATCGAAAACAAGTCCTCTGTCCAGCATCAGTTTCAGAGTATATTTGATTTCTTTTTCGCTGGTCTCAGCAGATTTGAAATCGTTTATCCCAAAAATATCTTTATCGCTTTCCGCAATTGTTTTAACGATGGAATCAATCAGTTCCCAGTTTCTTTTCATATTTTTTTGCCTCCTGTTTTTAGTATGTGAATCCCTCGGCAATTGAATTACCGAGCATCCCGAAGGATACTACAAATAACGCAATCGACCTTTATCTTTGAGAAATACAACTAATATATATGCAAGCATATATACACGATGTATCCCTTTCCAGAGGCCCGTCTATGAACATGCCATAGCAGGACACGCCGGGATTCCTATGAGCAGGTTCCACTATGCAGCATCACGAGAACCGGAGCCCTCGTTCTGCTGCATAGCTTTCCCTGCTGCTGCTTTATACTTTTCATTACGTGTATGATATACCATTTTGATATGCTTCTGCATTTCGTCATGGTTGTATTTATATTTCTCACACACATCAATGATTTCTTTATCCTCAGCTCTTGCCTTGATATTCAATGCCCCAACATAATCAGCATCTGCTTCATATCCGCAGTACTGACATTTGAAACTCTTATCGCTTCTGTTTGCCTTATCGGTATAACTGCATACCGGGCAGCACTGGCTCGTATAATCAGGCTCTATCTCTTTGAAGTCATAACCCTTCCAGTTTAACGTCTCCATCAGTTTCTTCTGGAGCTGTCCTCTCGCAAACATAGACCTTTTTCCATTAGCCTTACGGCTGCTATTAAATTCCTTGATATCAAGCTTTTCCAGTACTGTCAATGTTTCGTGGTCAATTGACTTGATATAGCTGTCTATGCTGGATTTTATTTCATGCTCAAGCATTCCGTAATAGCGTCTGTTTTTGCGGTGCGGGGTTTCAGCCTTCTGAATCATCTGGTCAAGCCTGTCCATCTTCTGGATGAGAGAACGTCTCACATCCTCAGGAAGATTCTCATGCCGTCTCAGGTAATGGCTGATTTTTCTCTTTTTGTTACGCATATCTGATAATGACGCAAAGGACTTCTCTACATCATTCTTATAAAAATCAATCACAGGGCTCATTGAACCGATAGCCTTATCTTCAGATGTATGAAAGGCATCCGAGATACCGGTATCAACGCCTATGATTTTGGATGTCTTTGGCTGTGATACACAGTTTTTGTAGCTCCAGTCCACCTTTAGGCATCTTTTGATATCCATGGATATGGATACCATACCGGCCATTTTACGGGTGTTAATTTTATGAACGGAATGTTTAGATGTGTTTAATGGAACTTCAATTTTATCTCCTCCAACATCAAGCATGTTTGAAATGGTGATTACATATGGAGCTTTAATATTTTCTGACGGTTCAATCGTCATAATTCTGGAATCCAGCGGAATCTGGCTGCGGCTTACATATGGAATTTTATACTCGCATGACACCATATCGTAGATAACACGGAATTCCTGCTGCATGAATTCAAATTCAGAATCTTCAATTGATTCCAGCTCTTTTGTGCATTCATCGTAAAAAGAAGTATCTTTCTTTGACTTGACGCTCTTAGAAATATCCTGCATGGCTGTTATCATCTCCGCCTTGCCTCTTCCATCAATTGACATTGCAAATAATACTTTTGACGTAGTAAAGATGCTTTTGCATTCCCTGCACATATCAAGCCTGATATTGTCAAGCCGGTTAGACAAATGAGTCACTGCAATGTCAAACGCATTTTGACAGTATGCTGCATTGACTTTTTCAGGCCGGATGCTTTTCTCAAAGGCTCGCATCTGGCTGTCTTTATTGTCAGCTTTGATAAGCTGGAGCGTTACTTCAGAATTGTCATTTAATGCTTTTATGTAATTATTGATAAGCTTTATAAACTCAGCTTGCATCTTTCTGATTTTCGCTGCCTTATCATTAGTCGGCTCTCCATACAGAAAAACGCATTTGGACATCTTGTTATTAAACTGAGTATCTTTTCTCTTACGCGCCTTTGGCATCCAATCCACCTCCTCGTCTGGTGTATTTTTTTCACATATTTAATATGCCGAAAAAATTCAAAGCGGGACGATTTTTAGCGGATTATTTTTTTAAAACAAAAAAATCTTCACATAAGAGATATGAAGATTTAAAAAGTTGCAGGCAATATTTTTTATTATTTTAGACGCTTTCATTTCGGTAATTGAATTACTGAGGATTTCCGCTTGTTATCCTAAATAATTCTGACCTTCCCAAGTCATACTGCCAACACCAAAATCACATAATGTTTTCCGTAAGGCTCTAATGCTTTATTCTTCTGCTTAATGATATTGAATCCGCCTTTGCCTCCGTGAAACTCAAAAGTACCGTCAGCCTGTTGTTCTGCTGTGATAGTGTACTTTATCGGTTTTTCTTCGGCAGGCTTTACCTTCTTAGCAGCCTTCTCTCTTTCGGCGGCGTTCGCTTTCTTGGCTGCCTGTAATTTACGGGCTTTCTTCCTGTTTGAGTTTGCCATATCGTACATCTCCTTTCTGTAAATTTCTTATACTTTTAATATGCCGAATATTTTTCTTTTTTTGTCGTTTTTTAGAGCCATTTTTTTCTTTTTACAAAAAAGGCAGCCGCCGGCTTCGCCGGCGGCTGCTCCTATCTGTCTCCAACTTTCCCCATGGAAAAGCATTGAAACCCAATATTTTTCTTTACTAATTTGCCATTTATCCCGTCAATAAAGACCTTGTGTTCATATACTCTCCCGCGCACATGAATCGGAGTCCTTCCATGGATGCCTGATTTATATTTGTCTATTTTTCCTTTCAGTCCAAGACGTTCCCTGAAATCAGCATCCACAGCCGTCCAGATTTTCTTGGAGATTTCCACCGGGCATTCAACCATTCTGCTCGCCGGACACTTGACAAGCTTCACAGATTTCAGCAGTAGCTTCTCGCACGGCATACCGCCAAGCTCTCCGGGGATAAACACCCAGTCATCACATTCCAGAACAATCACTGCGCCAAGCAGCGGTTCCAGTTCTTCCACGTAGCGCTTACCTTTCGGAATCTCAGCAAATTCTTTTCCGAATTTCTTTTTTCTTTCTGGTTCAGTTTCCAATTTGTTTTTATGTATATACTTTTCATCTCTATTGCGGCTCATTTTTTTTGCCTCTCCTTTTCTTTTTATTTTTTATATACCCAATATGTCAAATTTCTGCCGACAAAGAAAAAAAACGGCCGGAAAAATTCCGGCCAGACTTAAAAATTAAAGTGAAAATGATGATTTTCCGCCTGTTATATCTTTCTGCGCTTCGCAGATGTATGCCATCACAGTTGTGAGGCCTTTTTCTTTTGCTTTTTTGTAAGTATCATCTAATGCTTTTGGTGTCATGATACCAAGCTTGATAAAATCAATTAGTCCAGTCTCATCATTTAATTCCATGTACATTGCGATAATGTTCTTGCTGACTCTTCTGAGATATGTTTTAACTGCATCGTTCGGGCATTCTTTTATTGTTTTTATCGCAGTCTTCCACTTGATTTCCGGCTGCATTCCATAATCATACAGTAATTCTTCGCATTTTTCTCTGAATGACGGGATTGCAAGCCGTGTGTCTAATGTGACAGCATCTGCTGTAACAATATATCTTGGCATGAAAACCGTTGCAGCTGGCTTTTTGATTTTAATATATATAGGGCTGTTATCTGGTATCGTATTTGACGTTATTGCTTCTGCGATACCATAAGGCATGTTATCCGATGACAGTGTGACGCTATCCATACCAGGAAAGCTTTGTCTTCCGATATATTTTAACGATGCTGGCAATGTAACCTCCTTAATACAACTCTGCTTAAACGCATAATCCATAATTTGCGTCAGTCCTTCATGAAAAGTTACTTTGCTGATTGCTGTTCCAAGAAATGCACTTTCTCCAATTATTCTAACCTGCGGCGGAATTTCAATCTCATGAAGCATGCTGCATTGCATAAACAAACTGCAATCATGTCCAATACCTATTTCCTCAATGCCATGTCCAAAATCTACTTTTTGTAATTTATTACACAGCCAGAAACACTTCGGCATCAAGACCCTCAGCGAATCAGGAAAATATATCTCCTCAGCCTCGCTGAGGATGAATGCATACGATGTAATAGTTTCAATTCCATCAGGAATATGTACTGTTCCAGAAATAGCCGATGGATATTTAACTAAAACCAATCCATCTTTTGATAGAAGGCATCCATCCTTTGTAGAATAATACGGATTTTCTTCAGTTAATTCCAAAATTGGAAAAGGACTCCACCCTGACAGCTGCTCGTCTGTAATATAAGATTTATCTTTTAGAATAATCTTTACGCCAACTGGCAGCTTATACCGCAGATTAATCACAGTCTGAGCTCGGTTCGCTGTAATGCTTTTAACATTATCAAAATTAATTCCGTCTCGCATTGCCGTCAGTGAAACTCTTTTGTCAGGAAGAATAATATTTTCAGAAGTTTCATCGATATTAACAAGAATAGACCCGGCAATAACTGCTCCAGCCGGCTCAGGTTCTAAATCTCCAATTGCTGAATTTCTAAATGCATATTCTGCACATGATGTAACACTTCCTGAATTAATGATTTTTGTAGCCATACATCCAGAGAAAGCGTCATCATCAATCTTGGTTACATATTTCAGGTCTATGGTCTCGCCTTCCTTTTTACCAAAAACGTTTGTCAAAATCTGGCCGTTGTCATTTCTTAGAAGCAAATTTCCGCTTTTTATGTATTTTCCGTACCAGCTGTTACATTTCACCTCTTTCACATTTGGAAATAATGTATTGGGAATATCAATATCATATACACTGTAATCAATCACGATTTTCTTGACGTCAGGAAATACCTTTTTACAGTCACCAAGCAGATATTCACGACCAAACGAAGCATTGAAGCTTACTTCTTCAACACCTGGTTTCACATCAATATCAATACAGTCACCGCTGTTTTTATCAATGGTATAAATCACATCATCTTCTTCAATTCTTTTTTTCATTTTTTTTACTCCCTTTCTTGTTGATTTTTATATATCCAATATGCCAAATTTATGCCAGCAAAGAAAAAACGCCCGAGAAATTCTCGGGCGCTAGTTAAATACAAAAAAGCTTACATAATATATATGTAAGCTTTACAATATTGATAAAATACCGTCTATGTTTGGAGTGATGAAATGTTTATTCCCTGATTCACATTGTTTTAAATAATCTTGGCATGCAGCAATTATCTGCCGCTTATTTCTGTTGATAATCTCAAGCAATCGTGTATGATATTCGTCATTTACTATGTATGAGTCTATATACTCACGCTTTATTGGAAAAAGTTTGAAATAATGGATTCCATGCCTGCATTGAGGCCTTGTTGATGAGTTTGGCGGCAATGCAAAATATTGATTGCGCGGAGTTCTGGCAGAAATGTTAGACCTTAGTGGCACTACAAAATCATGCACGTTATTTTTATAATTCATACGTATTAGCAGAACGCATGGTCTTCCGGCTTCGTTAAATAATAGTTCTTCATCAACATTATGTTCTTGGCACAAAGAGTAAAATTCCTGTTTTACCTTAACAAGTCTTATCATTTGAATTCTCCTGAAAAAAGTAATAACCCCACAATATATAGTGGAGTTATTACTTCAAGTATACATACAATTGAGCGATATTCTAAATTTAAGTCCCGTCACTCTCGGAGACTATGCACATACAATTGAATGATATTCTAAATTTAAATCCCGTCATTCCCGGAGATTATACATACAATTGAGTGATATTCGAAGTTTAAGTCCCGTCACTCCCAGAGACTATACATACAAGAAATATAATTCTCTTTACTATATGATACTTGATTTGATTAAATATGTCAATATCTTGTTTAAGAATAATATTCCAACTCCATCTCTTCCGGGTCACAGTAGATTTCCAGTTCATCCATATACTTCCTGCAGAAATCATACAAATCGCTTTCCGTAATTCCTTTTTCTTTTTCGTTCAGCATCCACGGATACATCGGAACCCACAGAATCGCCGGTGGCGTTCCGAGGTCATTCTCTGCAGCGTAGAACTTGAAGTTAATCCCAGTCTCGCGCCGCATTATTACAGCCAAGACAGCGCCAAAGCCAGTATCACCAGTTTCTTCGTCTTCAAATGAATCTTCAATGTCATACATGACATCTTCCAGTTCATCCTCTTCGGCATCCTCGCTTTCAGCATGCTCTAAGGCATCCAGAATCTGCATTTCCTCATCCGTTTGACCGAATGACCCGACATGCTTTTTTAAAAACTCTTTTGCTTTTTCAAAGTCCAGCGTTACCGCATCCCCATCAGCAATTGGAAAACCATATCCACAAATCGTACAAGACGTGATTGACCGACTGGCAACCAAAGGTTGACCGTCGGCTTCTTCGCGAGGCCAAATTCGCCTCGCAGGACTAACACTATCCCTCTATCCCCTGTTACGGGGACTACTTTGAAATATTTACGCAGTTTTTTCCTGCTGCATATCCTGTTTATTCTTATCTGGCGTCCAGACAGATTTTCCTTTTCCCCAGAGTTTATTATATTCACATTTTTTATGGCTGCGTTTCATATGTCTGACAGCGGTGTATCTGCCTGATTTATGGTATTTGTATGACTTTGGCCTGCCCACACAAGTCTTTGCGTTTTTATACAAATCTTTGTAGTCGATAGAGATAGTCGTAACATACAAATATGTAAAATCTTTGATACCGTCAAACGCGCCTGGATATTCCTTACGGAGGATATTAGCAGCTCCATTTATATCAGCATTCAAAAGAGTTCCGTTCTTTGACCGGTAAAGCCCGCGGTGAATCCTCTTTCCGGAGAAAGTATATTTTTTATCGTCACCCTTTTTATATGTTGGAATATCATCCATATCAAGCAAGCTTGCTTGTGAAGTATAGCTTTCCTCCCTGACAACAACAGCAATCCCACATTTTGCGGCAACTGTTTTTAAAGCATCAATGAACTTTGTATATGGAATAGACACAAAATTCTGATTTACCACATTTCCAAGATTAATTTCCTGCTTCTGACCATCATTGTGACCCATTACTATCACGTTTACATCTGCTGCTTCTGCATATCTGCAGATATACCAGGCACACTTGTAGAAGTAATCACGTAAAAATGACTCACGCTTCTGGCTTAATGTATTTAGCTGTCTGCTGTATTTTACAGAAGTTTTACTGTCACTGCCTTTTGTGAGGTTAGACATGAGTTTTGCACGTTTCTTATTAAATCTTTGATTAGCAGACTTTATCGCGCGTCCATTCATCACAAATGGCGCTCCTCCAAAATTGTTCGCTACACCAAGAAAATTATTTACTCCAGGGTCAAGTCCAAGGATTCGTTTTGGTATTTTAGGGGCTTTTACTTCTTTAATTTTGTCATCAAATGTAATAAGCACACAGTATTTTCCATACATGGCTTTTACTTCAGTTTTAACGTATTTCAAATCGCTATACAGAGATGCTTTCCCGATTTCAAGTTTGTTCGGATTATTCACAAACCGGATATAGCATTTACCATTCTCTTCATTAAGTTTGGCGGCCTGATTAGTGAACCAGGCTGTATATTCAGTATGCCTTTTGTATCCTGGAATATTTGGCTTTGCTGTGTACTTTTCAGGATGCTTACCATAGTCCTTGACTGTCTTAAAATATCCTTTCCAGGCTTTGACGGCCTTGCGGATTGCGTTCTGGTTTACCTGGCTGTTCATTCTTACATATACAGGATTCTTATTAATCTTAAAAATTGTATCAAGTGTATAGTAAGACAAGAACCATTCCTGTTTTGTTGGAAATGCAATAATCTTACTTAAGATGTCATGCATTTTTGCAGCAGCTATCATGCCACCGATTTCTTTAAGATTATAAATTACAATTTTTGCCATGCATTTATTATTATGTCTCTGTATGCCGGTAAAAACATAGTGCAGGACTTCAATCTCTGAATGCGTGCGTTCTTCAGGAGACTTCTTGATTCCAGTCATCGTATTACGGATGTAAAAATTGGCAGTATTATACATACATTTGGAATCTGCGGTATTTGTCTTAAAGTACTGACAGAACGCAGCATCTTTTTTATTTTTTGTAGGGTCAATCATCATTTGAAATGTACGCATAAGTTCACCTCCTTCTTTAGAATCTTTAGCCATGCTTTGTTAAAAAAATGAAAATCTGATGAAGAATTATAATTGTCCCATCTAATATTAATATGCTGAAAAAATTAAAAACAGTGCGCTTTTTGCGAATTTTTTTTAAATAAGACATATGTATTTGAAAAATACAAAAGTCAAAACCGGTGCTTACATCCGACGGACAACTAAATGCATAAGACCAAGCGATATGCATTTAGTTGTCCGTCCAATATGCTCCCTCTCTCATTTTTTTACTTTCTTTTTCTTTTCTCCCGCCTCCGCTCTTTTTTCTCAACACAAAAAAGGAAACCGGCAAAGCCGATTCCCCTCTATTTTAACTACAACTCCAACCCAAGCATTTCCTTCGCGATTTCCTTAACTGCTCTTCTCGCTGTCCAGTCAGTATACTCCTCCGCACAGGCCACGCAGTGGTCATACATGAATGCCACCAGGTCACCCGTATCCTTGATTTTAGCCTTGATTTCGGCAATTTTCTCTTCTTCTTCTTTTTTTAATTCTTTTTGAAGTTCTTCACGCGAAGCATACAAATTTTTCAGAAGACAGCCGCTGTTTCCACCATCATCCCATTCAATATCTGCATATGGATATTTCTTCGGGTCTCGTACAGAAACTTCTGTTTCGCCAAGTGCCGTAATTTTTGCACTGTGGATGCACTGGCTCCAATGTTCTACAAACCAAACTTTTTGGCCAATTTTTGGATTTTCAATCATTGCTGTTACTTCCTTTCTTCTTTGCCAATTCTTTTTGCAGTTCTTCTTTTGAAGCATACAAACGTTTCAGTGACTCTCCTATTAGCCGGCATCCATCCTCAAGTTCAATATCTGCATATGGATATTTTTTGACTGAAACCTCAGCTTCGCCAAGCGCGATAATTTTTGCGTTGTGGATGCGCTGATTACAAGTTTCTGCAAACCAGACTTTCTGGCCAATTTTTGGATTTTTAATCATTGTTTTTGCTCCTTTTCTTATTTTTGTTGTATAGCTAATATGCGTGATTTTTGGAAGCAAAAAAAACGCTTACAAGCACAGGTCCCAACTCATCTTACAATATATTTTCCTGCCTCTTTTTCGCTCTCTCTTCGTTCTCTCTTATTTTTTTTCAATTTCTTTTCTATGCTTCTATTTACCGCTGCCACATGTTCAGTTGACACCACAAATGTCACCTCTTCGCTTGTCCTCTTTGCTACCGGTTTGTAATCCAGCCGTACTCGTTTTATCATTTTTTACGTCTCCTTTCTTTTGTTTTCTTCTTTTCTCAATATGCCGGATTTTAAAAAAAGAAAATGCATCCTGCATTACTAGACAAAAAACCGCCTGGACCTCCAGGCGGCGTATCTTAATGTGCTTTAAAATTGTATACCGGTTTAATTACTTTCACAATATCAACAGTATCTTTGATATTTCCCATAATTTCCTCCATCGGCTTATACGCCATCGGCGACTCGTCAATTGTAGACTCCATTACAGAAGAAGAATATATCCCCTTCATGGACTCACGAAACTCATCAATCCCGACAGCATCTTTTGCTTCGCTTCTTGACAAAATTCTTCCGGCACCATGCGGCGCAGAATAATTCCAATCAGGATTGTCTTTTCCAACACAAATCAAAGACCCGTCACGCATATTTATCGGGATTATCAATTTTTCGCCATCTCGTGCAGACACAGAGCCTTTGCGGAGAATCAGGTTTTTTGTATCAATGTAATTGTGTATTGTCTGAAACTCCTCGCAAACATGCCAGCCCATTTTTTCAATGACCGTATCGGCAATATATTTTCTGTTTAATTCTGCATGTTTCTGGACAATTTCCATATCATGAATGTAGTCTTTGAACGCCTGGCCGGAAACATAGCATAAAGATTTCGGAATATGCGGCTCCTGCATATTTAACGCTTTGATTGTTTTTTCAATTTCTTTTTCCCTGCCTTTTGCTTTCAGGTCTGCAATTACAGCCTTGATTTTGTCGCCAACATCTAAATCCTTCAGCTGTTTGTATGCGAGCTCTTGGTAGTGTTTCGCAACTTCCAGCCCGAGATGTCTGGAACCAGTATGGATTACAAGCCATAAGTTTCCGTCATCATCTTTATCAAGTTCGATAAAATGATTGCCGCCTCCAAGGCTTCCAATGCTGCAATAAGCCAGCGATATATCAGCCGTAGCGACCAAATCGCTCAAATGGCTGAAATTGCCAAGCGGCTCATCATTTACATTAAACCCGGCCGGAACATATGTATTAATTACATCATCCAGTTTTGGAAGGTCAACATCCTTTTCTGCAATTCGAACAGCCAGCATACCGCAGCCAATATCTACCCCAACCAGATTCGGGCATACCTTATCAGAAATTGTCATTGTCGTACCGATAACACATCCGGCGCCTGCATGGCAGTCAGGCATGATTCTGATTTTCGCATCTTTGATGTAATCCTGGTTCAACAATTCTATTACCTGGCTGATGGTCTCATTGTCAACATTGTCAGTGAAAACCTTTGCGGTGTTGTATTTTCCTTTTAATTCAAGCATATTTTTTGCTCCTTTCTTGTTTCTTATTTTATTTTTTATTGTTTACAAGTTTAATATGCTATATTTTCCATACGAAAAAAAACAGAAGCCAGCAGGTTTTCCCACTGGCTTCTTATTTTGAGCAACGCCCAGAGTATGACTGAATCTGGATTTTGTATGGTACTTATTACGTTCCCCAATAGGAAGAATGAGTCGCCCCGTTCACCCTTACTTCGCATTTCTGCCGGCATCTCTCCGTTATTTTTTCGGTTCCCGTTTTGCTTCACAGCTGACAGGGACGCGCCGCTTTTTTCGGTTCTCGCTTAATGGTGGAGACGCACTGCTTTCTTACAATATGAAGAAAAATTTAATTTTTATTTTTTCTTCTTGCTCTTTACGCTTAAAAAATACACCTCGCTCCTCTTCCTTTCAGGCTTCACTCCATTCTTAACCTGCTGGCAAATTGTTCTCTCACTTATCTCGGTACTCCTTGCTGCGTCGCCAGAATTCAGAAAAGTTTTGATTAACTTATCCGAATCAAAATCGAACATTCCAATTACATCCTGACATGTATCCCTATCATCCTCATACCTGAAGTAATACGGTTTTCTCGTCGGTCTGTGATACTTTGCCTGCCGGCAGATTGTCGTAAGGCTTAATCCTGTTTCCCTCTCTGCCTCTTTGCAACTGCCGTATCTTCCAAGTTCCTGATTGGTGTATGTGTCATACATGATGACCGGTTTAGATTGGCTGTCTTTTCCTCCTTTATCGTTTACAGCAAGTCCATCGTCAAATGCTCTTTGTGTATTTTCTTTTGTTGTTGTCCAATACAGATTATCAACACGATTATCATTTTTGATATTATTTTTATGACCAACAACACGATATCCATTCGGATTCGGAATAAACGCTTCAGCCACCAACCTGTGGACTCTTTTTGAAATTATTTTTCCGTTTTTGTATTTAATTCCGCAGTATTTGTATCCGTTAACCTCAGACTGAGATTTCTTTATTAGTCTCGGCTTTCGGTTGTTTCTGCGGTCTATTGCATAGACCGAGCCATCAATATCAATCCAATGTTCTATTGCTCCAACGATTGGTAGCGCCGTTTTGGGAAGCTGCATTTCACAATTTTGTTTATTGTATTTTTTTGTATTTGTTTTTTTCATGCTTTTAATATGCATAAAAAGAATGATGAGCTTATCTTTTTGCAAAAAAAATAAATGCCTTTCTATTTTCAGAAAGACATTTATAAGCATTTTTTCTTTTTCCTCTTAAATGAGTAAGATACTACTGGCGCAATACTTAAACCAGCGCGAAGACCTCCACTTGCATTTGGTATCACTCACACAAACTTCATTAGTCAAATCAGACCGTAGCTCGTAAGCTATAGACTTTATTCTCAATATGCAATATAATTGCATTTTTTGTTGCTTAAAGCAAACAAACGTCCAGATTCCTCTGCGCGTTACAGCGTTACCTTCCATACTGAAGGTCGCCATTGGAGTCAACAAACTCGTCCCACCAATCAGTTCCGTCAAAGACGGTATAACCGGTCGCGTGGCAAAGTTCTTCATTGCCGTCAACGTCAAATCTTTTGTCAAACGGCATTGTGTCCAATTTTTCTCTTCTTAAGAAGCCCATATTATTTTTCATATCTTTTTTCCTTTCTTCTTTACGAATTTAATTGCATTATGCTTAATTTTTTTTGAAACAAAAACCGCCCGGATTTCTCCGGACGATTTTTTGTATGTTTCTAATTATCTTTCAGAATTCGTTTTCCAGCAATTTGTGAAACTGCATCATAGATATCATCAGTTGTGTAATCATCCGGAAGTAACGCTGCAATTATGTCTACCCGTTCTGAAATCTGCTCACTGCTCAGATTCCAAGGGTAATGTAATGACATATTTTCCTCAAATATAACGAAATCAATAATATCTTTTTTCTTCTTTTCTAACATGTTTTTGTATTTCCTTTCTGCCTCTTTTATATATTACCGCATTATGAATAAATTCGCTTTATTTCCAACCAAGTTGTAACTAAGATTTTCTCATATTTTTCTTATATCACCGACCAAGTTGTTATATTACCGACCAAATTGTAACTAAACAATCACATAGACTTCCTGTCAGCTATTTCAGCCATTTTTGCGTTATTCATTCTGGACTCACCATGTCTCCGTGAATAAGCTAAATATCCGTTCATTCGGTCAATCTTGGTGAGATTCTTTGAACCGCAAATCGGACATTCGTCCCCAATGTCTGCTGCCTGATATCCACAGTCATCACAATAAGACAATGCCAGGTTTACACCTTCGTAATATCCCATTTCCATGGCTCTTAAGACAAGTGTTCTGATTGCATCAATATTGTAATCAATCGGATATCTGACATACTGAATTTTTCCACCGTTAAATAATTCCCAGAAATCATATTCACGATTCTGTTTTGCAATCGGTGTAATGTCCTCTGTCACATGACAATGGAAGCTGTTGCTTACATAATCACGGTCAGATACATTCTTGATGATTCCATATTCCTTGCGGAACTGTTTCACCTGAAGACCACAGAGATTTTCTGCCATCAAAGAAAAATATTTCTTTTTGTCGACTATACTTTGTCCATTTTTCACAAATGGTTTTGCTCTTTCGCTTTTCGCTACTCTACTTTCCTTCTAGGATTTCGACAGTCTGTTCACATTTAACCGCTGGCAAAACCAGCGATATTTAGCACAGGATTCTTGGCGAATTCCCTGTTAGCACGATTTTTTATTGGCATTTCCTCCAACTGCTGAATCGCAAACCGTACACCCTGTTCCCTCAAACAGGTTAGGCAATTTTTTCAACATGCATCACTGCATGTGCCCCCGCAGAACTCCCAGGGGTTCCATATACGGCGTAAAGAATGTGGTCTTCCTTCTTGTACTCCGCTAATTTTTCGTTAATATGTTTCATAACTTCCAGCGTAAACTGATTGTCTTCAACCAGACTCTTTCCGTTATATAATTCCTGCAGCTCATTCAGCGCCGTAATGCCATAAGACATTGTCATCGGCGGAAGGAGTTTTCGGATTTTTTCATTTGGTTTCAGGTGACCACCATAAAGTCCACCTTCGCAGAACATAATTGGATTGACTGATGCTCTCAGTTCTCCAAGATAATCATATGTTCTTTTATGAAGCCCACGAATCATTTCAAGGTAATAATCCAGAACATCATAGAAGTCTCTGCTTTCACGTCTTGCTTTTGCAAAAATCATCGGCAGATGTAAAGAAACAACACCAAGATTGCAACGACCAACAAAGATTGGCTTGTCATTCTCGTCTGCTGGTTCCATTCCTCCGCGTTCATACCACGGAGAAAGGAATGCCCTGCATCCCATAGGACTAATCGCAGTTCCATATTTCTGATACATTGTAGAAATATATCCTTCTCCACTCATTGAGAGCCAATCCGGATACATCGTAGATGCAGAACACTGGATACCTGCTTCAAAAACATCATTACATTCTTTTCCTTCACCGTGAATATTCTTATCATATAAGAACACAAGCTTCGGGAATAATACAGGACGTTTAAAACCTTTCTTACCCTGTCCTTCTCTGTGTACATTTAAAATTGTTTTTGCACACATTTTTTCAAATTTTCCTGTTCCAAGTCCAAATGAAAATGTAACAAATGGATAATCGCCTCGAGAAGAACCGACTGTGTTCAGTTTATATTCAATTCCCTGATATCCCTGCTCCATTTCACGCTGTACTTTTTCCATTGCATATGCCTCTGCTTTATCAATCAGAGATTCTGCGAATGCCGGATTCAGAACATCTGACATTAAATCAAGATATTCTTTCTTATATTTTTCAAAGGACTTTTCGGCATAAGGCCCCATGATTTTATCTACTTCTGGCACAGTAAAACCCAACGGGTGCATATCTTTCAATATTCTTACGTTTTATCCCGCCGGAACATATATTCAGACTTGCTAAGTCTGCTTGCTCTTTCAGCGTGTAATCAAATCACGCCTACCCTACTCTGTTACTTTCGTAATACAAGCCTTCGTATTACGATACCATTTTGCTGTCCTCTACACATTTAGTATTGTCAGATGAAATTCTATATCTTCCTTTCCATATTTTTTTACTATCTATATATCTATTAATTTGCGTGTGTGATAAATTTATATTTCTTGATGCGTCTGCAATAGAAATATATCTTTGTACTTCTCCGCTTAATATATTTTCAACAATTATCGGTTTTGGTCTACCGCCAATTCTTGCTATCTTTCTATTTAAAGTATTATAAGAATGTTTATTGTTTTCTGAATAACTAATCCATTCAAGGTTCTCTAAATTGTTGTTTTGTTTATTTCCGTCTTTATGATTTACAATGTCTGTTTTACATCTTTGTTTCAGAAATGTTTTGGCAACAAGAATATGAACAGAACACATCTTTCTTTTTCCATTTTTATTAAGAGGAACTTGAAAATATCCATTTGGATTTAATCTTAGCTTCATGATTTGTCCTTTTCGAAATTGCTTCTTTCCTGAATGTTCATATACGTATCTATCGAGACTCCTTATCCTTCCAAGATTAGAACACTGATATATCCCCTCATAATTATTTATATCCTTCCATATTTCTTTCATCTGTTTTTTTTATTTCTGGCAATACATTTAGCACGGTATCACCTTTATCTCACCATATTTCAGGCTTAGGCTCTCTTAGTCAGCTTATTCGTCTCTGGTCATATTTACCCGGTTTTTGCAGGCTTCAATTTGTCTCATTATCGGTTTCCTCTCAATGAGAAGTCTTATTTCGCTGATACCGTTAGCAGCCACCTTCAGGCAGCCACACCAACTGATTTAGTTGTTAGGCAAGTTTTACTACGGCTAAAAGGTAACCGTACTGCTGTGCGGCAGTTGATAAAATTACATCTCCCAGAACATCAAACGCTGTGTCAAGAGTCTTTGGCTCGTTATACCAAACGTTGCCCATTTCGAATCCGCCTTTCATAACGGCTCCGACATTGCAAAGGCAACAGTTGATAGTATCAAGTCTTGCACTCTGGTCATGCACATAAATATAACCCTGCTTGCAAGCCTGTAATTCTTCACGGTTCATAAAGAACTTTCTGTAAAGATTCTTATTCAGTTCGTTGAAGATAAGGCTTCGCTTTGTTGCCACCAGTGCGCTGTCAGTATTGGCGTTTTCCTTGTCACCAATATATCTGATTGACTGACTCTTTGTGTATACATCATCCATCATATGGACAAATGACTGTTTGTAGTTACGGTAATCGCGGTAGCTTTTTGCAACCTCTTCATTAATAGACACAAGCGCTGCTTCCACCATGCTGTGCATCATAGCAATCGGAACTTCTTTAAGTCCTCTTTTTTTGATTTCGCTTTCAACATGGTCAACGATTGCCCGCTCTTCCTCTTTTGTGAACTTCACAAGGATACGGGATGCACTCTTGCCAACCGCAATGATGATTTTGTTCCCGTCAAATGGTTCACGGGTTCCGTCCTTTTTTACGATGATTACGTTTGCCAGATTGTTTTTACGTGCAATTTCTTTTGCATCTTTCTGGCTGATAATTTTTTTACTCATAATTTTTACCTCCTTAAGTATCACTATTTTCATTATTTGAACAGTCATCAGGCATTTTTTCAAAAAATACTTTGCAAAATATAGTATCTTCTGCTTCTTTTATCCGCTGATGTCCGTTCTTTTCAAGCATTTGGTTAAATTCTTTCTGTTGCATATCACCCAAAGACTTTTTAACGAGGACTACCCTCTCTCTTGATAACTCGCGCTTTGCGCTCGTTACCAAGCAGCTTTTGCTGCTGACCAACGAAGCCGTAAGGTTGAGTACAGTGCACGAAGTGCGGCAAGCGAAGCCGAAAGGCTGAGCGAAGCGTGTTTCGAACGGGGATTCAGCCCCACATGCGAAGTTAAAACCGGAGCATTTGACCCGCGGACGACTTTTTGTCGGCCGGGAATTTTCCGTTCTTCGTTAATGTCATTTTTCCTCACCTTCAACCAACATCAATTGCAATGCAGAATAACTTTCCCTGAATGAAAAGATTTCTGTACGTCAATTACACGCTGATTTGCGCTTCCGCGCCATTTTAGCGTAACATCGCGCTTATCTTTTTTGTACCGTCCTTCCACAATGACATCCGCTTTCAGAATAATAAACATCAGGTCATGGTCTTGCCCTGTTTTTAACTGGTGCAGCAGCTGTTCCCATGTGTAGCCTGTATAAATCCAAATGGATTTTTGTGCCAGTTCTTTTGAATTTTTAATCTTGGCAATAAGTTTTGCTACACCTGGACGATTGTAAGTCGCCAACGGGTCGCCTCCACTGAAAGTGATTCCCGAAACATAATCCGGTTTCAGTGATTCCATTAATTCGTCTTCTGCAGCCTTATCAAATGGAATACCTCCAAACCGGTCCCATGTTATCGGATTCTGGCATTCCGGACAATGATGCTCACAGCCAGCCAACCAAAGGACCGTTCTAAGCCCATCACCGTTTTTCATATCTTCGGTTGTAATATCGTGATATCTTAAAGAGATATCTGAGCAATTTTCATTATTCATCATACAAAACATCTCCTTTCTTTTTTTATGTTGCATTTTTAATATGCCTGAAACTTCTAAAAATGAAACTCCAACATAGTCTCCTCTTTGTTCTCGTTTTAGGCTAAAAAAAAGAAGGTCCCGGAAGTTCTCTCTTCGGTTGCCTTCTTTACTTTTACAATATGCAGGATTTTCTGTTTTAAAAAAAACGACAGAACATTCTATTTTTTTTACATCATTTCAGTCGCACCGTTTACAAATTTCCTTAACGCATTTTCGCCTTTCAGGCCTGCTGCTCCGTTTTTTAACATCCATATGTTCCCTGACGGCAGTACTGGCTCCTTCGCACGAACAATGCAAGCCAACGATTTTTCATATTCCATACCCGCTTTCACGGTGTGCATAGTCCCGCTCTTTTCTTCGCATTCCACCACAACAATCTTATCAGACAGCATTGCCTGGATTCTGTCGCGTGCCACGAATCGCCATCTTTCCGGTCTCGTGCCCGCTTCGTATTCGCTGACAATGCATCCGCCATTTTGTAAAATCTTTTTTAACAATGCTTCGTTGCATTTTGGATATACATAGTCCAAACCACACGGCATGACAGCAATACATTTCCCGCCTGCTGTTAATGCGCCTTCCAAGCCCGCTGTATCGCATCCAATCGCAAGCCCATTCAGAACTACTGTGCCACACTCAGCCAGAATCTCACCACATCTTTTCGTCGTTTTTATTACTTTTTCCGACACGTCACGTTTTCCAATCAGCGCAACGATATTTTTGTCCAGCAACAAAATATCTCCAAGATAATACAACTTATCCGGTGCATCTTCCATTTTCAGAAGCCTTTTCGGATAGTCTTTTTCGCACTTTTTTGTACATTTAATTTCCATATTTATTCCTTTCTTTTTTTATATTTTTCATTTACAGTATGCCAGATTCTTCACGGACAAAAATGCAGCGCATTTCTGCGCTGCATTTCCTACAAGCCAAACGGCTCCTCTTCCATTTCTTCTTCTTTTTCGTATAATTTTTTTTCCAATGTTTTTAGCATATATCCAGCATTATAAGAAGTCAAATACAAATCACGGTCACAGTCTGCATTCATCTGTAGATTCTCCAACCCTGAACGCAGTTTTTTTATATCTTCTTTACTAGTTTTCTTTCTTCTTACTTGCAAAATCAAGTCCCGGTCAGCGTATGACTGCTGCATGGCCTTTATTATCTCTGTTTCATTTTTCCCTGCAAACGGAACTATCTTTGAATCCTTAGGTATTCCCTGTCTATCTATATTCCTTGCAATCTTCAACTGCAAAGCACGAATCGTCAAATGGCTGTTTTTCATTTCTTTTCGTATCGGTGTCGCGATTTTTTCTGAGGACCACACTGAATACAATTTCTGGCAGCAAACATTCGCATTGTGAGAATCTACTATCTTACTCATACTCTTTGCCTCCTTTTTTTGTAATATATCACAGCCAACAAAAATGTCAAATTTTGCGGATTTTTTTTGCCACAAAAAAAGACATCACACAAACGTGATGTCTTTGCTTAGGAGGAAATTTATCTCTATCGTCATATGCGGCAAAACATATGACGAGTACAAAGAAAGTAAATCTATTTAATAGCGCCCCCATTTTTGCGCTTAGGGGAATAAAGAGAGAAAACTCCAGCAATCAGTTTCCTCTCTTAGTCAAACTTTAAGTTATTCAATTATATTATGACAAAAAAAATATGCAATAAAAAACAGAGCCCTCGCTCCGTCATACCTCAAAACTTTTCTACTACCAAACCATATATACACTTCTTTCCAATCCATCCATTTACATGACCATGATTGTTAGAAATCTGAAATGTTCTTCCACCCTTGATTGCAGAAATCTTATGCAGATAAAAATGTCCTGCAACTTTACATAGTACAATATCGTTCTTCTTTAATATTGTTTCTTCTGTCACCGGAACACATCTCACTGCCTGCCCGGATTTCAAAATTGGCGTCATAGACTGTCCATATCCGGTTACAATACACTCTTCTCCTGCCATCAGGTGTTTTGCGGTCTCGTAATTTTCTTTTCCTTTATACATATTTTTCCTCCTGTCGTAGTTTTAATAAATTTTTTAATTCATCATTTTTTATATATGTAGAAAACCAAGAAGAGGAAACCAAACATATTTGTCTTGCGTTTTATTTGTTTAATATTCCTCTCCTTTAGTTTTCTACAAATAACTAATTTAATGGAGATGATAATAATATGCAAAATAATTTAGCTTATGAGAAAGGAGGAAAGTATCCTCAAAAATTTCAAGAAAAATTAGCGAAGGCCTCTTTGAATACGGACGCAATATCTAGCATGGTATTACAGGATAAGAAAATCGCAGAGGTAATTATCAATGTTGTGAGAAACGCAACAGATAAAGACAAAACAAAATCTTCAGATATTAAGTTAAGCACATCTGAAACCCAATATTCTCTCAAGAATTGGAACCGTGGACGCAATGTCATCGGAGATTTTAAAGGCTTTTGCCCTGAAGAGAATACCATATACGGAATTGAGCCACAATGCTACAAGCAAAATGGAATCTACCACAGAGACCGATACTATGGTGCAATGCTTGACGCCAGTATCTTAAAAAGCGGTCAGGACTTTTCAGAATTGCCAAATCGTTGTATAATAGTCTTAACCGAAAAAGATTTTAATTCCAACGACCCGATGATTCAGCATATTAAAAAAGTAGACTTAATGTCTGGAAATGTCATCAATTCCGGCGAAGAAGAAATCATCGTAAATCTTGCCGCCGCAACCAATGACTCAGAACTTGGACAGTTTATCAGAGACTGGACTAACTCAAATCCTGACGATATTAAAAATCCTGTTCTTGCCGAGGCATTAAGATACTACAAATCTAGTCCGAAAGGGGTGCATGAAATGTATACAAAATGGGAAGAAGCACAGCATGAAGATAGAATCAATTTCGTGTCAGTTATGCTTGAAAGATTTTCTCCAGAGGAAATCGCAGATAAAATGGGTTGGGATAATAACTATATAAAAGCCCTTAAATCCGAAATCGATTCCAAAAAAGAGTCAAATTAAAAAAATATCGTTAACGCAAGACAAAAAGAGCAGGAAAGATTTCCTGCTCTTTTATCTTGGTACGCACGAGTTATGCTCGCGTGCACCAAGCCTCGTAGAGGCTGACAAGCGAAGCCGTAAGGCTGAGTGCAGTACATCACAAGGGCTGGTAAATCGGCTTCCCGTACCCGTCTAGCAACCTTCGAACCGACGCCCCCCCGGACTATCCCGGCGTGCCTGGTCTCAACTCTCCACGTTCCTCAACGATAGATGCAATGCAAATACGACGACAAATACAATTCCAAGCAAGCAAAAACCCGCAGCATCTGCTGCGGGCAATCTCCATAAAACTTATTTTTTTTCTTCGCCTTCCTCTTTCTTCTGAGGCACTCTCCAAGTCGGTCTGTATACCCTCTGGTCAAGCCCGAATACCTTGCCTGACATTTCGCCGGGTTTCAGTCCTTCCGCCTGTGTCTCAAACTGATACATATAAGAATCAATCATGTCAATGTGATGAAGTACCAATGCTTCCGGAATTGCCGGAACCGTTACTGCTTCATACTCATGTTTGCCATGATGAGAAAGAATCAAGTGCTGTAAGAGCATGATATCCTCTTCATCCAGGCCCTCCTCTCTTGCTACTCTGCCTGCCAGTTCAGCACCAATAAAAGCATGTCCCATCAATGTGCCTTTAACTGTATATTCTGAGGCACCAAACTCATTTGTATCCAGCTCACAAAGCTTTCCAATGTCATGAAGGATAGTTCCGGCTACTAACAGTTCTGTGTTGATGTCACGGCAATCCTTCAACATTGAAGGCTCCTTGTTATATACAGAAGTTGTATATGCTGCCATTTTGGTCATACGGTATGTATGATACAAAAGACCTCCACGGATATTATGATGGATAGACCTGCCGGCACCCCAAATCATAAGCTTATCCTTATTCTCCGCAAGGATTCTTCTAACCGTTGAGGCGTACACGCCACATCTTCCGGCTGTCTTGTATAAGAAGTTATACATATATTCAGACTTCAGCGGTGCACCGCAAATGAATAAGGACGGGTCTGCCGAAGATTCCGTAATTTCACGGATGATATAGCTCGGCTCACCTTTATATTCTTCCATCTTTACTTCAATCAAAACGGCCTGTCCTGGCTTAAACATAAATGTCTCTACTTTTTCATTCCATTTTTTGGCAATGACCTGAGATTCACCGTCGCTGACTCCGATGTTCAGAAATGTACCGTTATTTCGGTTTGTCTTTTCTTCGATGGTAACAATCACACATTCAACAGTCCCGATTCCATTTGGTTTGATTTCTTTAAGTTTCATAAAAAATTCTCCCTTCTTGTTTTTAATAATTTTTTTACCTTTTTAATATGCTGAAAAATTTAACGGCTGAAACAAAGAAACCGGCATTTCTGCCGGTTTGGGTGGCCTGGACAACAAGACGATGTCTAGGCCAGGCATAGAATAGCAAAGTCGTGCTATTCTCATATTTTTTGAATTTGTCTAGTAGCATAAGCGTTGGACATTGAGCGCGAAATATAAGATGACAAAAAGATTGGCCGCGGCTTTCTATCTATCAGCTTCAGCGGCAATTGTATCTTTATTTCCAGAACGGTCCATAGATTTGTTTTAGTTTTTCAAGTCGTTCTGGTGTTATTTTTTTCAGTGAGCTCTGGATTGCTGCATATGTCTTTGGCACTGCTGATTTTAATTTACCTGGTTCAAGCACATATTCCATATAGCTTTCAGCAAAATATTCTGCTGAGCTGGATACTGCATATCTGCTATCCATAAATGCTTTCCTGTACCGTGCTTTTTCGCTATTATATATAGCCTTATACTCAGCACTATTATCTACGTGTCCAGCAATAAATGAAAGGAAGTGCCCAAGCTCGTGATATATTGTATCATCTAAGTCGTCATTGATGTGCATTCTTGTTAGCGTAATAGTTCCATCTCCAGCATTAAAACAACCGCCGAGGCTTCCGTCCGGAAGAGACGTTTCGTATTTAATCTTGAACCCAAGCGTATCAAACGCTGACGTTAACCTCGTATCTGCCATTGGAGCCATTTTCTTTACAAGGCTGCCGTTATATGGTTTTACCGTTACTTTACAAGTCAATGTGAGTCCAGCTGTTTTCGCGGTCACAGTTGTTGTTCCAACATTGAACGCTGACCCTTTAAATGTAGAACCGTCTGTTATATTTTTGCACACAATTTTCTCGTTTCCAATCTTCCATGTTACATTTGTGCCGCCTCTTACGCTTAAGTTCACTTTGTCGCCAACTACGGCTGTCTTACTTGTGTAATTCAATTTTGGCTTATTTCTTACAGTTACTCTATATACATATTTTACATTTTTGCATGTGACTGAAAAACTTGCGGTTCCTGCCTTCTTTCCTGTGAGTTTTCCGGCAGTAGTCAGAGTATAATATGTATTATTTACTGCCTTCCATTTGAATCCGCTCACGCTTGGCTTTGTCAATGTCTTTGAACTTCTGACAAAAACGCTTGTTGAAGGCATATTTTTTGTTGTTATTGTTGCAGCATGTGTTGTTGTTGCAAACAGCATCATTGACGCTATAAATACAGCAAATATAACTGCAAATAATTTTACTTCTTTGTTTCTCATTATATTTTTCATTATTTAATTCCTCCTTATTATTGATTGTTTTTTTTGTCATCGTTTTCGGCCCGTTTTAAGTATCTTCCCGCTTATGCATTTGATAACTCGCCTGCTTTACAGGACTCGTTACCAGATTAAAAATGATAACTCGCCGTTCCGGCTCGTGATAACTCAGGCTTACGCCTTCGTTACCAGAATAAATATAACCAGCACGAAGTGCGGCAAGCGAGGCCGGAGGGCTTAGCGACGCGTATTTCGGGCGGGGATTCGAACCCACGCACGAAGTTAAAGAATAGTTATTACCCGCGGACAATTGCTTGGCCGGGGATTTTCGCCCTTCGTTAATATGCTGAATATTTTTATTTTTTTGCACGAAAAATGGCCGGAAAATTCCGGCCAGACTTAAATGGAACTTTTTCAACATGATACTAATCCATTTCCAAAATTGATTGCTCGCTTTTATAAGCTTGCACTTCAGTCGTGAGTCATTAACCATTTTTTTTCCATATCACCTTATATACATTTTTAATCTTTGTAATTCTGTCTGGTGAATTTTGGATGGTCTGAACTGCATTTCTTACATATGCATATGTTTTAGGCCTGCTCTTTTTCAGGTTTGACCCACTCAAAATATAATCCCTGTAAGACTCCGCAAAATATTCTGAAGCATTTTGTGTTACATATGCTTTTCTTACTCCTGTATATTTTTCTTTTTCAGACTTATAAATTGTTGCGAATTCACTTCTTTTATCTACATTTCCGGCTATCCATGCGAGGAAATGCCCTAATTCATGGTATACAGTATCGTCTACACCCTGAAGCGTAATACTTTGATTTAAAGCTGAAAAATATCCCGCATAAGAAACTGAGCCATCATATATTAACTTAAAATCCAAGTCTTCAAATGCCTTTAGTACACATTCATTCGCCATCGGCGCAGCCTTTCTTACGAGACTTTTTGAGCTCTTTTTTACGGTCACTTTACAAGCATATGTAATACCTTTATATTTTGTAGATATTTTTACGACTCCTACGTTACAACCAGTAACATTCCCTGACGAACTTACTGTTGCAATCTTTTTGTTACTACTCACCCAGTTCCGTCCACCTGCCGTATTCAGAAGTTTCAGTTTGAAGGAATCCCCAACTTCCACTTTTTTTGATGTGTAATTAATTTTTGGCTTACTTTTTACATTTACGGTATAAGTATAGGACCGGCTTTTGCTTTTAGCTTTGATTTTTGTAGTCCCTGCTTTTTTTTCCTGTTACTTTTCCTGCTTTGGAAACTGTCGCAATTCTACTATTTATTGAGGTCCATGTCACCCGCTCTCCCTTTGCCGGGTTCTTTAGTTTTATTGTGGTAGAGTTTCCGGTATATACAGAAATCGGTGTTCTAGAAATGCTTGCAATATACCTATTCGCAGCATGCACTGGGACAGTCATAAAAAATACTATAGTCAAAAGCATAATAGTAAACATAGTTTTTTTTGCGTTTTCTTTTACTCTCATATTCGTTATCTCCTTTGCCACTTGGCAGTTTTTTATTTATTACCAATATGACAAATAAAAAAAATAAAAAAAACAAGAAAGAAGTAACATAGCTGGCGGTAATTCTCCATATTTATCATAATAAGTGAAATCATTGACGACGAAATTCAGGAAAGCGTGACCCTTACTCTTGTAAGTAACAAACTGGAGAGCCAAGACAATCCTGTTGGTTTTGTCCAGCTCAAAGACAACAAAATATATATTAACGACACCAGATTCCCGAATTTACTATGTTCTGAAAAAATGAAGGAACATCGCAAAACTAAGAAAAACCAAGACTTACTGCGTATGGCAGAAGAACTGATGCCTGATATTGAGAAGCCGGAAAGGTGAACATGGGATAGCAAGACAACTCGAAGATTAAGCTATTAGATGGCTTTTACGAAATAGTAACATCTTGAAACTTCTTAAAGAATATGTTATAATAAAGAAAAGGGAAAGCCACGACAGCGGCAAACCCCTTTATCTGTGACGTATAGCCGCCAACTATGGGGATAGGGGCGGCTACCTTTCTTTGTCTTTATTTACATCATATATTGTCTTTAAAAAATCAAGCATAAATTGTAATGTTTGTAAGAAATCTTGATATGACATTTTAAAACCCTCCTTGTGTAAAAACTTAGAGGGCATTTTCTGCCCTCCTGTAAAGGAGGGGCTTGCCGCCCTTTCTGTTATGACTTTCCTTATGCAAAATATAACATATTTATTTATACCAAAAATGCAATTTTATTTAAAAATAAAAATCAGAAGCAACCATCTTTTTAATTTCCTTTTATTTTTTTTGCGGCTTATTTTTCAGCATATTATACATGTCATAAAACATTTGCAAACCACTAATTCCTATAGTAAAATATAAGTAAATAAAGAAAAAATCATCAAGGAGGGATAAGTATTTATGACAAGAAAAATAGACAAACGGAAGCTGTTTTATAGCTTTCTGGCTCTCATTATGGCTATCTTATTAATCGTGCCCATGATGATTCAGAGTCCAGCCGAAGCCGCTTCCAAAAAGACGCCCGCAAGACCGGCGATTACGAGAGTAACGGCCACGAAGAACTCGGTGACCGTTACCTGGAAGAAGTCCAAATACGCCACTTCATACCGTATTTATTACAAACAGGCCGGCACGAGAAAATGGACCACGCTGGCAACTATCAGTAGTAAAAATCTGAAGTACACTCACAAATCTTCCAGAAAGCATCCGCTCAAGGGTGGTAGAAAATATACCTATACCGTCAGGGCATACAACAAGTACGGCAGGAAATGGAGTTCTTACGACAAGAAAGGTAAGACCGTCACTATTCCGACCGTACCGTCTATTGTAAAAACCCGCGTGAAAGCGAACAACTATAAGCAGACTACTGTTACTTGGACAAAATCCATCAATGCTACGAACTACCTGGTTTATTACCGCTCCGCTGACACCACAAAGTGGACCAGGATTGCGAACGTCAGTTCAAAGACCCTGAAATACGTTCACAAGTCCAGCCGCAAGTACCCGGTTAAAGCCGGAAGGACTTACTACTATATGGTAAGGGGATATAATAAGACGTTTAAGACTTACGGCAGTTACAACAAAGCAGGACTGCGGGTTGTCATCCCAGAGAAACCGGCTGCAACGCCTACTGCCACTCCGACAGTTGCACCGACAGCAACGCCGAAGCCGACACAGAGACCGAAGCCTACGGCAACACCAAAGCCGACACAGAAGCCAAAGCCAACCGCTACACCAAAGCCAACAGAAACCCCGCTCAATACAGAGAAATTCATCAAGGAAGTCATACGATTGACGAACATTGAGAGACAAAAAGCCGGGAAAAATCCGGTGCAGGAGAACGCAGCGCTTGATAAAGGAGCGGCGGTAAGAGCGAAGGAATGTGCACTTGTTAAATATAGCCACACCAGGCCAGATGGAACGAATGCGAACACAGCTTATCATGAATCCGGTGCTGGAAATATTCGTGGGGAAAATATCGCTGTAGGCTTTAGAACTCCAAAAGAATTTGTCAATGGCGTCGTAAATAGCCCTGGACATTATGTTACTATGGCAGACAGCGGTGCTACTCATATTGGAGTAGGCTGCTACAAAAAAGATGGAGTCATTTACTGGGTGCAGATTTTCGCCAAAGACCCGGACCAGAAGTTTACGTTGACTGTTGACGCAAACGGCGGTACATTTCCAGATAAAGGTGGAGTTGAAAAATATACGATGCAGATTCCGGCGGGGATGACGCTATCAATTGATAATATCTCAAAGCCAGAGAAGGACGGCAGCAGATTCGATAAGTGGACAACTGTTTACGATGATGGCTATGAAACGAAACAAACAACGGAAATTCATATGTCAGAAACAAAAACTCTAAAAGCCAATTGGACAGAAAACCCATCTTAACTAGTTTATATCGCACAAACGCACCACCGCGAGGTGGTGCGTTATTTTTTTTTGCAAACCATATATATTTTTTGCAAACCATATATAAAAAAATACAAGAAGAAAGAAATATTTATGATACCGCGAACTACGCTCGCGTGCAGCAGACGTGGATGGAAACTTCTCTACCCATCGGTGATAGAAAAAAGTAAAAGAAGTCAATAATTTAATAAAATAGTGTAGTTATTTCACTGTCCGCCAGTTATCTTGACTATATCAAGAAGGATGATTTAGCACCTGTCCTGTCAGGTCGTTCCAGCCCCTACGTCTGTATGATGCTCCACGGATTATTTTACTTCGGCTACACACGAATGCATCCACTACATCAGTCATGACATTCTCCGAAGGCGAACGCTCCTTATCCGCATATCAGGATATCTTCTATCCTGGGCAAATGAATAAATAATACTTCTATTTATTTATAACCCTATGTGTTAATAGAGTAAAAAGACATTTGCCTAAGCAAATGCCTTTAATGTTTTAGCTAAAATACAGGCTCGATAGAATCACTTTTGGCAAATGCCAACGATACCACATCCCGTGAATATCTTGCGCCCTCAGAACCCATATCTTTAATATATCATATATCAAAAACTCTATTTTGTCAACTAATATTTTGAGAAATATTTTAATTTAGTCTTTGGATGTGATTGACCGTCGACTGCTCGCAAAAGCCAACAAAAAATAATATTACAGCAAAAATGTTATAATGTCGTTTGCTGGGTTTATTGTAAAACCATTTTTTGAATAAAATGAAATAAGCTTATCCATTTCATTCTTATCAATAACATTTGTTACTTGTGCTTTACCTTGAATTTTTTCACAATTTAATTGAACTGCTAGATTCTTTATGCAGCTCATTCCGGCTGAACCGATGCCTTTATTTTTCATATTCGGACTTGTAATGTAATTATCCTGTATCCACAACATATTCGCGTCGTTGTAGTGTGTTAAATCAGCATAATAAATTTTAGGTTTCCTGATATTTGAAGTATAACTCAAATAGCCGCATATTTCATATCGTGTTCTAATTGCGTTTAACTGTATACTATTAGTTAGGAAAAATGCAACATAATCATTACCTTGCTCTACTTGTGCTATCTTACAGAATCTCGCATCTCCTGTTAAGCATTTGTCATTAATCCAGTCAAAAAATTTTATTAATATCTGCTTATCCCAATCATTTTTTATCGACTTTAATATTTTATGTGTTTCAGTATCGTCTATATTTTTATAAAAAAATTCGTTATGAATCATCTTGCATTGTTATCAGAAATACCCCTCGTCCGCACACATTAGAAATAGACTTCGCAAATCTCGTATTCTGTCTTCTGTCCTATATTCAGGATATTCAGAGGATAAATCCGAACCTTTCTCTTTATATTTTTTACATACTATTATATCACCCATCAACTGTTCTGCAAGTAATCTTTTTTCTTTTTTTCTGCATTCCCTTTTTAAATCTCCCAGTCGTATTGCCTTCCGAGCAAGAACATATGCTAATCCATCACGATATTCAAATGGTACTTCGTATATTTTTATCTTTCCTTCTTCCAAGTCGCATTGACATTTTGTGTTTTGACTGTATTTATCGTACGATTTTGTATAATAATCTTTGTCTTTCATTTTTTTACTCCTTTTCTTACCTTTTGCATTTAGTATGCGAAAAAAATACAACAAAATGCTTTTATACCACATCTCCTCCTCACATTTACACAAGAAGCGCACGTTTCCGTGCGCTTCTCTTCTTATCTTTTATTTCTTTTTTTTCTCACCACTTCATATTTTTCGTGGTTATCCATTTTCAGTTACTTCCTGCGTTTCTTCTGCTTCCGAGGATTCATCAGGATTAGTCCAGTTCCAAGAACCGCAAGTGTGCCAAATCCGATAATACCATACTTCCAATTTCCTTTTCCTCCAGTCATCGGCATCTTAAATGTTGCTGAGTTGGTTACTTCAAAAGTACAGTCGTAGAACTGCCACTTGTTCGTATAGGCATCCCACGTCGCCTTTGATGTATCAGCCTTATTCTTGATAGCCTCCTCTTTCGTCATTGTGATTGGAAGGGTAACAGTAATCGGGTCTTTCAGGAGTGTATGTCCTGAAGTCGTTTTTGTTTCTGTTATCTGATACTCGCCCTGGTCAAGGTTATCAAATACAAGATTTCCATTTGCATCAGTTTCTCCTTTTGTGCTCTCACCAACTTTCAAAAGTCTATTTGGAGCAGACTGTACCGAAGCAGACTGGAGGAACTTCAGCTCAAACTGAACTCCTTTTAAAGGTGTTTTTCCATCTGTATCAAATTTCCTGATACTTATTTTGCATGGCTTTGAAGTATTGATAACATCCAGTTTCATTTTTTCATCTTTACCTGTCGTCAGATATTTAGGTGTACTGTCAATTGTATATTCAGCAGGTGCTTTTACTTCCGTAATTTTTAGCGTTCCCCCAATAGGAATAACTACTTTATTATTATGTTTATAAAAACCATCACTCTTATAACCAGCCTCTTTTGAGGTGTATGACGTATCCATTTTTACGAGTCCTTTTTCATCGGAAACGAGATACCATGTTTTCTTTGTTATGTCATTGTCCATGAACTCAACTTTGAAGACTACACCCTTGATTGGATTCTTATTTTCATCGGTTTTTGTAATCTGGAATCCGTCTGAAACAAATATCGGCTCATCAGTGAACTCAAGTGCAACCTTCTTACCGTTGTCTTGGGGCATATTGATTTTTATCGTCTGCGTTCTGCTGTCTAATGTATGACCAAGCGGCGCCTTGACCTCTGTGACCTGGTACTCCCCGGATGTGGTTGGAAGCGACAGCTCTTCTGTTGTTCCATCCTCCGCTGTTATCAGCCTTCCAGTGAATCCATTTCCTGTTATCTCAAACTCAGCACCTTTCAGTGAATATCCGCTTAATTCCAATATTTCATTTGACACAGTAGACTTTTTCTGTATCTTTACAGTCGGTGGGGTTATCTCATCATCTATGAATCCTTCGCCTGCAAATGTCTTCAATGGCCCTTCTGTGCTACCCTGTGCCAGAAGTGTCTTGTACTCTGATTTATCAAATGTAAGCGATGCGATTTCTTTTGATATCAGATATCCCTTAGGGGCTTTTGTCTCCTTGCACCATAACGTGATAGACGTTGTTGCTGAATCAACAGCGAATGAGATAGTATTGCTCATACCATCCTGTCCCGTTGTCAATGTGCCAATGAACTCTGAAGAACTACAATTTTTATCACCATAAACCTCAAACTGTGCTCCAGCCAAAGGTTCTTTTTTCTTATTTATCTTTTTAACGTTCATCCTTACACGCCATGAAAGATGGTTCACGATACCATCAACCGGGCCAAACATTTTAAGTTTTCCATTTTCCTGTTCCTCTGCACTTAATGCTTTATATTCATCATGAGTCCATGTCTGACTATAGACTTTGTCATCAATATCATATCCATCTGGAGCATCCGTTTCTTTACAGTATAACGTGATTGAGTCATTCGCTGCGTCAGCTTCATATGTAAATTCATCCGTAAGGCCGTCTTCACCTGACGTGAGCTCTGCTACCTGTGAATCTTCGTCGCATGTCTCGTTTGTATATATTCCAAACACAGCATCAGCAAGAGGTTTATTGTCGTCGTCAACTTTCTTAATTTGTGCCCTCAGGTTCCATCCCGAAGGATTGGATTCGTGTTCATTTACAATTCCATTTTCTGAGCCAAACCACTGAAGTTTTCCATTCTTCTTATCCGTATCAGACAGTTTATCGTAATCCGCCTTTTTCCATGTCAGGGTAAACACTTCGTCATTAAGTATATATCCATCAGGAGCGGCTGTCTCACGACAATACAGCGTTATCTCTGATACATCGTTCGTGAGCCTCATTGTTTCCAAAGGCGTCAGACCGTCTTCGTCAGTTACGTATGAATCCAGCTCATTTTCGCCAGCCTCTGCATCATCCTGGCTCTTATAGATACTAAATTCAGCCCCTTTTAAAGGTTTATTTTTTTCATCTATTTTTTTTATCCTGAACGAATAAGCCCAGCCTTCAGGGGTATTTATCACTCCTTTACCACCAAACGGTTTCCGCTCGCCGGTGGAATCCTGCTCTTTCTTTGTGAGTTTTTTATAATCACTAAGACTGAAAGTAAGTGACAACGGTTCGTTGTTTGCGGGAAGGGCAAATCCATCAGGAGCCTTTAGTTCTTTACAGTATAGTGTACATGTTTTTTCTGTAGACTGGTCTAAATCAGGATACGTATAATCCGGGGTCAGCCCGTCCGAGCCGGTGGTAAGACGAGCTAAAGCATCGTCTTCCTTTTCGGCTTTTTCCTTAGTGTTATAAATTCCAAACATAGCCCCGGCCAGCGGATTTCCGTTTTGGTCGATTTTTTTAGCATAGACCGTAAGTCTCCATCTTTCATCAATATGCGGGTCTATCTGCTCATACTTCTCAGAAGTTACCGCATTGTAATCAACCCATGTGTCCAGTTTTGAGTCTTTCGGCTTTGTTACGATACTAATTGTCTTAGTAGTCTTCACAACCTGATATCCTTCCGGCGCCTTGACCTCTGTTATCTTTAATGAGCATACAGGCAGGAAATAGGTTTTTGTATTGTCTGCATTCGTCACATAGAACAGTGCACTGCTCTTATACCCTGAAGCAAGATGGCTTCCATCTACTTTAACCTGTCCATTGCTGTCAGATTTCAAGTACCATGTCCTCTTTGCTTTAAAAGCTGTGCCACCCTGCTCACTGTACTGCACTTTGTATATCGCTCCTGCCAGTGGCTTTTTCGTGTCCCCGGCCTTTTTGGTAAGTATCGCGCCTTTGAACCTGAACGGATAGTTTACAACATATCCTGTCGACGTCATGCTCTTTTTGCTTCTGTCTGCCGTTTTGACAAAATCTCTGAGTTTATAGCTCTTTCCCGCTGCTATCTTACACGGACCATACACATTTGTATTCTGAATCGTACCGGATATTCGGCCTGTTTCCTTCACGTAATATGTTCCTGGTTTTAATACAACAGTAGCGTACGCTTTTGATTTTACGGTTTTTTTGGTCTTTGAATCTGTCATGTATGACAGTGGAACGTTTCCGCCCTTACCAATGACAGCCTTTTTGCCATTTGACATCGTAGCGATATGTGAAGCAGCGCAGTCCTTGTTTGTATAGATAGTGAACGTTGTATCAACAACCTCTCCTACACGGCTTGTGTTCTTTGCCAGCTGGTCATACAAGCTCATACATTTATAAACCGAAAACTTTGAAGTCGTTGGGGGCGGAGTCGTAATAGATGCACAGAAAAAGCCAACCATTGTCTGCGCGGTCTGTCCGCTTGGTCCTGAACATTTTGCACGGAAGAAGAAGGTTCTTGCTGTTGCAGAATCATTTTTGATACACTCAATGTAAAAATCCGTTACAACAGGGTCTCCGTCAAAGTTATTGCTCACATCACTGACACATCCACCAAACAGCCAGTTGAGTCCATCAGCACCTTTTCCGCCAATGTTATTAAAGATACTATCGCTGCAACCGTGAATATTAAAAATCTGTCCGGCCCCGAAGCCATTATGGTATACGTCCATTCCAGATACCCAGTTAAACGAAACACCACCATTTCCAACATTATGTGTTGTTGCGCTGGCCTGCCAGCTCTTTCCTACGGTGTATTTACTGATATCTCCTTTCAGATATACCATATTACATCCTTTTGCTATAAAGTATGCGGGATATGTTCCATCTGGAAAATAGCTTGAAAAAGTTGCCACTGAAACTTTTCCAGTCTGGTCTTCTTCAGGTTTTATCTCATCTGGCATAAGGTTTTTATAGAATGCTGACTCCGTGTCTTGCCATACAGTGACAGTTACATCTTTGTCTGCATATTCTGCCGGGATGTCGATATAGCCGGTCTGCTCATCATATGTACATTCATCAGTGATAGGCTGCTGCCGTCCGCCATGTGCTCCACGGTCTACATCAACCGCCAGTGATGTTCCGTCAGCACCGTTAAGATTATAGTTGTATTTTGAAGCATCTGGATTTATTAAACAATGAAGGCTTCCATCTGACATCTTTTCATATGGATACTTCAAAATGATATTTGTTACAACATTTTTTGTATGCTCATCAATATCTGGCTTACTTGCATCGTAAAACAGGTAATATACTTTCAATCCGTCACCCTGCGATACTTCATCACTCCTGTAAGATGCGTCAAAAAAATCTTTTTTGTCTGCTTTTACATTTTTGATTCCACACTTAGAAGCATAACCACTGAACATGGCCGCAGCCTCCGATGTTGAATTGGCTACCGCGTTATAATCAACAGTATCTCCATAATTTGATGTTGTAAGCCTCACGCCTTCTTTATTGCATGCGCCAATAATGTACGCAGAATCAACAGATGCAGGCATGTATCCGGAAGCATCATCGCCATTATTTCCTGCAGCACCAACAACGGTGATTCCATCTCCTACGGCTTTATCGATTTCTGTTTCTAATATTTTGTTTATGGAGTCTTTTCTTGTTGATATTGAAAGATTAATGATACCTACATTTTGCTTTATAGCATATTCCATTGCAGCAATAACATCAGAAATGCTACCCTGGCCGTTGTCTCCAAGCGCCCTGATAGACAAAATTTTTGCTTCATTGTTCTGATTTACGATATTTTTTACCATGGTATCACCATGGCTGTTTTTACCGGCCAGGTCATCATCAATCAGCGAAATTCTGTCTACGATATTTTCAGACTCAGACACGCCTGTGTCAATCAGTGCGATTACATTATCTTCACTCTTTGCTGCCACAGAATCCTCGGCGGTATTCAGTGCTGCAATAGCGTTACTTTCTGTTTCTGACGGGATGCTGTCGCACGCATTTTCTGAAGCATTTTCAGTAGCAGCTTCAACGATTGCATCCGGTTCCACCGCCTCTGCATTCTCTTTGTAATACATATAAGCATTCATTGCCTGCGCAGCATCTTTATACTGCAGCAGGTAAATGCTGCCGTAAGCGCCAATCAAATGTTCTTTGTCAACGATTCCAGATTCAGTATCAGTCATAACAATCAGTCTTGCAGAAGCAAATTCATCAGCGTTCAGTTCATCCACGCCGTCTGCTTTTTCCAAAAAATGTTCTTCCACTGTTTCATCCGCACTCTCTCCTGTATCCGTTGTCTCGCTGTCATCCGCAGCTTCCGCGTCTGTAGTCAACTCTTCATCGCCAGCCTCAGTAACGTCATCAGTGTCATTTTCATCTACTGCTGTTTCGGCCTCGCTTTCAGCCTTGTCCTCTTCATGGTCTACAACTGATAAGTCATCATCCACACCCGCAGCATCCGCTTTGGATTCAACATCTTCTGTCTCTGCATCAGCCCCTTTGCGTACCGAATCATCAACGCTGATATCCTCGTCTTTCTCTTTGTCATCATTTACATCCGCATCTTCAGCACAATCATCTCTGACATCTTCATCTGCTGTTTGCGTTGTCTCATCAGTAACACCAGTATCGCCTTCGCTGGACTTCTCAAACTCCACGTCTACAGTTTTGTTTTCATCCATAAAAATTGCCTGCTCATAACTGTCTGAAACATCATTAGCGTTAAGGTCAGCCTTTTTATTTGCATCTTCAGCCTTCACCTCATACTTTTTCAGTACATATCCTTCATCAGCCTCTGCTTTCACATTAGCCACGCTGTCGGATTTTACTTCGTAAGCATATGTATAATTATTTTTAGCGGCATCCTCACTTGAGACCAGTACGTCATCCTTATCGTAAACATCAATCTTTTCTTCATCCGTCTTTCCGTCTTCGGATTTATGTTTTACGAGCCTGACCGTATGTTCTTCATCCTCGCCTTCGTCTATGACGATTTTTCCGCTAGTGGTTTTCAGCCTCAGAAACAAAAACTTTGTCTCTTCTGCTTCATCTTCACTTGAAACTTCCGTACTATCAGCAGTCTCGTTCCCCTCGCTTGTATTCAGGATGGTCTGAGTGCCGTCATCATTCGTAATAGTCTGCGTCTGGGCTGAAGGGTCTACCTCTGTCAGGTCTGCAGCATAACTTAAAATAGGCGCAGCCACGGTTGTTGCAGCTGTTACTGCTGCCATCACGCTTGACATGATACCTGCTTTAACCGTTTTTATTGTTATTTTTTTTCTTTTTCTCCGGTCTGGCGGGTTAAAATATTGTTTTTTCATATCTTTCTTCCTCCTTGCTTAAGATTTTTTATCTTTTTAAGCTTTATCATTTTAATCTCCTTTCTTCTTTGTCAACTATACGCTACGGTTTGTATTCTCTCATTTTTTATCCTCCCGTTGTTTTCTTTATATTTCCTGCCTTTTTTTTGTCTCTATGAAAAACCGTTCCTGGCATTTTTTTCTTTCTTTTTTAATATGACAAATCAAAAAAAAATTAGAACATTTTTTTTAGCATACTAATTGTTTTACTCACTGTATCATCGACGGACGGGAGACCGCGGTCATTGAGCGAAGCGAATCTGGTAACGAAGCCGAAGACTGTACAAAACGCTTATATTAAACAAACAGCCTGGCTTCGCCAGGCTGTTTTATTTTTGCTTTTATTTTCTTTTACCTTTGTAATCTTATCTTCAGCATCATTTATATTTAGCAGGCGATATTCCGCCCTGAATTCTACTCTGAGCCAATCCTGCCATTCTTCTCCCAGTCCTTCAGTTCATGTTTTGCTCTTCTCCTGAACCGGTAGATGATGTCCATTGTCCTTGATTCGGAAATATTCTTTTGCCGGCATGCTTTCATGGTCAATTCTCTCCAATTATCTTCCGGCGCATATTTCAGGTAGTTGTCAATAACGAACCTGGCCTCTTCGTTCATGGAGACCAGCATTTTTTCAACAATCTCATGTACCTCTCCCGGCTCTTCTTTCAAAACCTCGTCGACACTGTCGCGTCTTAAGATATCTTGCTTCTTTTCACCAATCCTGTCGGCAAGGGTGTCTCCTTCATCAAAACTGTCAACTGCTGCTAGCGCAACTGGTTCATCCATACTGAGTGTATGACACTTCAACCGTACATAACTCTGTACTGTGCTTTTTTTCATATGCATGCTTTTCGCGACTTCGTCTTCTGACAGATGCTCGCTATGCATCTTTTCGACTGTCTTTGATGCCTCGCGCATTACATGCGCAGATGCGCCCATTGCTCCGGTCTCTTTCCGGTATGCTTCCTTCGCCGCTGACCGGATGCAGACATTGATATATGCCCAAAACGGGACTGCTTTGTCTGTGAGGATGTAATCACTGATGCTTCCCATAATACTTACAGCAGTATTCTGGACCATGTCTTTCAGGCTATCTTCGTTGAGGAAACTTTTTCCGTAGTGGCTGTTGATATATTTCTGTACTTTATATGTGCAGACATTCAGGATTCGGCTGCAGTCTTCTTTCACCCCTTCCTTTGTGATTTCTTTATCTGCCAATTCCGAATAATAGACTGGCTCTTCATATAAATTAATGCTCGCCATTTTTGCATTTTCCTTTCTTTGATTTATTTGAGATATTGTTTCTCTTTTACGGTTTCAATATGCAAAAATGTTGAGGATACAAAAAAACGGCTGTATCGTCCAAGATACAGCCGCCGTATATATCAGATAAATTTCAGCACCAGGTTGACGATTGCCATTCCCAGCTGGTCACCTGCTGCAATCAGCATAGCCAGTACAGCGGATGCCACCACAACTGACATAAGCTCTTTCATAACCGTTACGTTGCCTGGCCATTTGATATATTTCATATCCGGAGTCATTTTTTTAGACTCGTCAAGTTCTTCTTTCTTAAATTCGATATCGCCTGGCTCACCGATATTTTCTCCTTTTCTTATCTCCATTTTTAACTCCTTCTTTTTTTTATTTCTCTGTATCCTGGCAAAGGATTCCGCAATAATTCCTTCCTGCCATTTCAAGCTGAATCTGCTGCATCGTTTCTGCCACAACACCGATGACGATGATTAGTGAGGTTCCGCTGATGGTTGTTGTGATTCCGAGGGAACCGCAAATAGCCATTGGGATTACCGTTACGCAAATCAGCATCACCACGCCGATAGAAGTAAGGCGGCGGGAAATACTCTGGATGTAGTTCTCCGTATCCTCTCCTGCTCTTACTCCAGGAATGAAGCCTCCAGCCTTCCTGATATTGTCAGAGATTTCTGCCGCATTAAATGTCACCGGCAGGTAGAAGAACGCGAAAAATACAATCAGTGCCAGATAAATCAGCAGGCCAACCGCATAAATCGGATGGTCGTTATCAAACCAGTTCTTCTGTGTCATCATGTTCAGGAAGATTTTGCTGTATCCGCTGCCATATCCTTTCCCGGCAATCGTTGCAATCAACTGAGGGATAGCCATGAGTGATGAAGCAAAGATGATTGGCATAACGCCAGAAATTCCTACCTTTACCGGAATCTGTCCTGTTTCGGCATCCTCTCCGGACTGGCTCATTTTCTGGCTATACTGTACATGCAGTGGATGATATCCTTCTGTCATATAAATGATTACGATAATCATCAGCAGCAGTAAAGCGATAAACCCGGTGATAGAGAGTACAGCCACCATTTTACTCTTTCCGTCAACCACGCTTTTCGCCATAGATGCGAACTGGCCTGGCATCCTGGATACGATGTTCGCCATCAATAGTACAGATACACCGTTTCCGATTGCTTTTTCTGTAATGATGTGCGCAAGATACATCATGATTCCTGTGCCTGCCGTCATAAATACTGTGATAGCGATAGCAGAAAAGACAGCGTTTCCGGTAATCATACCGCTCTTATTGAACCCGATTGCCATACAAAGGCTCTGGATTGCTGCAAGTACGATACCAACGATGTTAGTGATGAACTTTGTGACTTTCTGTCCATGCTCACCCTTTTTCTGTAGTTTTGCCAGTGACGGAATTACGCCTGCCATCAGCTGGATGACAATCTGTGCTGTAATAAGCGGGGTGATGCCTAAAGCAAACATGGAGAAGTTTTCAAATGACCCTCCTGTGAATGCTGAGAAAAGATTGAGCGCATCGTTGGAATTGGACGCCATCCACTGCTTAAAAACAGAGGCGTCCACTCCGGGAACCGGAATCATGGAAATCACACGTGTCAGAAAGATTATTCCGACAATGATTTCCAGTTTCCGTCTGATGTCTCGTGTTGTCAGGGCCTGTTTGATAGAGTTAATCATTTTTTTAAGTCTCCTTTTCTGTATTTAATTTTTGATTTGGTCTTCAATTTTTTTTAATGCTTTTTTATACTCCTTTTCGTCTTTTACCGGAAGGCCTAATATCGTTTCCAGATTCTTTGAAATCTTTCGGCTGATATCCTGGCTTCCGTTTATCTGGACCAGCAGTTCATAATCTGTTTCTTTCTGGTTTAACATTTCATATTCTTTTGCTGCTTCCAGTAGTGGAACCATGTATTTTTCTCTTTCCAGGCAATTAATCGGAAGTCCGTATTGTGAGCATATCTTGTTCACATTCATCGTCTTCTCATCAATCTCATTGGAAAGCGAATCCAGACAGTTTGAAATTTCTTTTAAATCTTTTCTTGCCTTCCTCTTTTTTGTTACTTCTCTGATAAATGCCGGGACGTACATCGCGGCACCGGCTACGATGATACCGATTCCCGCAGTCATAAATGTTTCCATAAGTGAAACCCCTACTAAAATGACCGGCGTCCCGGTGGCCAAAAGCAATCCTCCCACTCCATCTTTATCTGCATTTTCTTTAATCTCCTGCCTTTCTCTTTTTATCTTTGATGCTGTCAGGTATTCTTTCCGGATTTCTTTTAAGGCCCTTTCGTCCTCAAGTGCATTCTCAATCGGCTCGGCTGGGCGCTGGCATTTAAAAATCTCTTTCAGCTGCATATACCGTCCAGCCTCATACGGTGTGAGTTGAAACTTCTCCTCCTCTTCTCTCCTTACATCCAGTTCGTCAATCAAAAGGCTGGTCCTTTTTAATAATAAGTTTGTTCTTCTTGGATAATGCGCCGTTTTAGCCGGCACGTTTTGTTTGTTTGACATTTTTCTGCATTTCCTTTGCTATATTGATTCTGGCCATAACGTATTGTGCATGATATTTTGAGTAATCAGCATAATAGCCTTCTGCACTTGAATAGCCTGTTGCCTGATTTAAAATTTCCTTGCTTAATGTTTTATCATCCAGCCAAAGACCATATGTTTTTGCAAGGGCAAGGACTTTCATTTCTTTTTCAAGTGCCTCTGCAACTGATTCTTGCATCTTCTTTGTGAAATCATCAATGCTGTCATATCCTATACTCTTTACATAAGACTTAAAAGCATCACTGTTAATATCTGAAAGCCCGGATTCCTGATATACACGGATAAAAGCCTGCTGTATGTCATAGCTGAGCACATCATCCGGATAGCCTGTGATTTTTGCGTTTTTACACAGGGCGTCTACACCGTTTTCACTTAATTCCTGCGTTTTTTTGTACTCTAAAAGTGACTTTATGTACTCACGGTATTCCTTAATCGTCGTCTGCGCCCCGTTAGACAGGCTTACCGCTGTTTCATCTGTCAGTGTCATTCCTTTCACTTTTTTAATTGTGATGTGATAATCAAAAGTCTTTCCTCTATAATTTTTGTCCTTGTAGTCCTTCGGGAATGAATACTCTACATTAATCACATCACCAGCCTTAACCCCAACGAGTTTTTCATCAACTTCGTCAGGGAACAGATTGTCTCCGACGATTCGGTCCTCATCTTTCACATCAACAAAAGCCTTTTTTTGCTCTTCTTCTGTTGCGGTATAGTCAATCGTAACAATATCACCGGATTCCGATTTTTCTTTTTTACTGAAGATATTCTGATTCATCATTTCTTCGTTTACAGCATTATCGATATCCTTTTCGGAAATATCCATATCCTGCGTTTTTGCTGTTTCAGCAATATCGCAGCCGCTTACATCTACATATTTCAATGGGTCGTATTCTGGTCTTTCGCCTGTTTCTGTACCTCCATCTTCAGAAGTACTGTCCGCATCCGTTTTGTTGACAGCCGCAGTCAGACGCTTTATGATGTATTCCGCGTTTGATGATTCCACATCCAGTTCATCCTGCACTTTATCGGAAATGCTTTCTCCTACTGTCGTGGAATCGGCAATCTTGTCAAGCACATCATATTGTTTGCCACATCCGGTCAAAGCCAGTATGCTGGAAAAACCGACAATGCTTACCGTAAATCCAGGTGGAAACCAATATTTTTTTCTTTTCGTTATCTTTTCCCTCCTTTGTTTTTCTTCCTGTATACATACAATATGCTGAAAAAACTCTGTATCGTTCGTTTTTTGAGGATTTCTTTTTGCGTTTTTTTAGCTGTAAAATTTCACCGCATTTTCACATTTTTTTTTACTCTTTTTTGCATATTGTAAATATAAAGAAAAACAGGAGGTGTTAACTTTGAAAAAATTAAAAAACATTACGGAAAAATCCAAACATAAAGATGCATTGTTTATCGCAAAAACTCTTTTGTTCCTATCCATTCCGCTTATCAGTTCCGCATTGGGGCTGACATATCTGGCTGTACATCATGCACTTTTCGTTTCTTCGGAATCAGCAATCTGTTGCGGAATTGGCGCTTTCATCGTGTCTCTTTGGGCTATTGCTGAGTTTTGGTTCGGGCTCTCCTTTTGCAATAAGTAAGGAGGGCTGATGACAAATGATAATCAATCCAAAAGAAGTTAAGAAAGAAGAACTGAAAGGTTTCCATAAACCTACATATGACGAACAGCGCTTCCTTGAGAACAAAAACAAGACCTCCAGGACGTTTACAGTCAGGATACTATGGGATGCATTGCTTCCTATCATATGGGCAACTATTGCTATGGCGATGCTGGCCGTTTACCAGTGGTATCATGGCTATATGCGCGCTGCTTCTTTATGTTGTTTCTTTACCCTTATTTTTGCAGCCTGGGTTTTATCTTATTTTTTCGTAGATTTTTTCTTCCGGGAACGAAGACGTAAGAAAGAGATAATATTTGAAACAATGACATGCCGAGTCAGAAAGATGGACTTGTATAAAAAAGATACTTATGCAGCATATGCAGCAACAGACACAGAAATCTGCACGGAGCCAATCATGGTCGATAGCATAACATTTCAGAAATGGCACAAAGACAATAGCTGTCCATTCCTTCTTGTCAGATACAATACGAAAAAAGACCCGCAGGCAAAATTTTTTCAATTATTCTTGCAGCAGGAAGTCACTGATGCATTTGCTATCGAATGTTTTTAAGCAGTCACACATATGCGGCTGCTTATTTTTTTTTGCGTATTATTTCTTCTCTGTTTTCAGTTTCCTTCTTTCCTTTGCCTTCTCGGAGAGAATCAGGCATACTATATATATTAAATCAGAACGGAGGCTGTTTATATGTCAGAAAAAGACATTTTATATATCATCATCCCTGCCTATAACGAGGCAGACAACATCTTAAACGTTATCAATGACTGGTATCCAGTTGTTGAAAAGCACAACGGAAACCAGAAATCCCGGCTTGTTATCATTGATGATGGAAGCAAGGACGATACATACAACATTATTTCCGCCGCAGCGGAGACAAGACCGCTGCTTCACCCGGTTAAAAAAACGAACTCCGGGCACGGTGGAACTGTATTATATGGATATCAGCATGCAATCGCAAACAATGCCGATTATGTTTTTCAGACAGATTCTGATGGTCAAACGCTGGCTTCAGAATTTGAAGGATTTTGGCAGAACCGCAGCGACTATGACATGGTCATTGGATGGAGAAAGGGAAGGCAGGACGGATTTTCAAGGGTGCTTGTCACAAAGACCTTGAAGTTAGTCTTACGTTTATGTTTCGGTGTTTCACTAAAGGACGCGAACACACCATTCCGCTTAATGAACACTGACACATTAAAACGCTATATTCAGTTAATCCCAAATGGGTTCAACCTTTCCAATGTTTTGCTGTCAGTTATTTATGCGAAAAAAGGATGCAGCGTTAAATATATTCCTATCACATTTCGGCCACGCCAGGGAGGCGTAAACTCAATCAACATTCCGAAAATCATTAAAATCGGAAAACAGGCCATAAAAGATTTCCGAAAAATAAACAAAACAATTTCCAAAAAATAGCAAAAAAAATAGAGGAGAAAGACCTATCCTCAGGCCTTCTCCTCTATTTTCAATTTCCAAGCAATGCAATTACTTCTTTCCAGTTGTCTTTAAAGAAAATATGTTTTTCCTGGTCCCCGGAAACGTTGACCCAAAAACTCCCGTCGTCCTTCTGTCCGATACATAAACTTTTATTCCTGTATTCAAGCTGCAGATTACCTCCGGAAGTAATCATTGCAGCGCACCTCATATTTCTGGCGATATCTATAGTCTCTTCTGCCGGTCGCTGCCACCATTTATCCTCTGCTGTCATATATCTGGTGATGCCAAGCAAATCATCTCTATAATTATGGTTTTTCGTGCTTGCGGATTCATCTACGTACAGACCCTTATCTCCTTCTCCTATAACGAAATTTCGGCTTTGTCCTCTTATATAAAGAATTCCGTTTTCCATATCCGGTTTCATCCGGAACACCGGTCCTGGCAGGTAATTCCATAACCGCTCTTCTTCGCATCTTTTTATAAAACCATTCAGCTCTGACAGATTTTTTACTGGAACGCTCCATTCCTGCCCAAAATCAACAAGGTATTCCTCCCCATCCGCATCAATCTCATTTACGCATGAATCCTGCTGAACGGAAACCAGAAAGCCACCGCTTCCATCGTCTGCCGCTTCATATGTACCAAACAGTCCACAGATTCGTAATGCATCATCTTTAATATCCAATTTATAGCTCATATTTTTTCCTCCTGCTGCATATATTTTTTTTGCATACAGACAATATGAAAAATTTCCCAAAAAGAAAAAATTAAAGCGTTTCATATTTTTTATTATTCTGCATATTAATTTTGAGAAATTTTGGTTTTATAAAGAAAGGGAGCAATAAAAAATGAAAACAAACGAAAAAGAAAACTTTTATGGAGCACACTTAACCCATATGGAAACTGTCAAAAGCAAAGCGGTCATCATTGCGAAATTTGCAGCCGAATTCTCCGGAGCAAAAACATCCAGAGTTGTATCCAGGATAAAGTCTCCGGAAAGTATGGAGAAGAAGATTCTGGCAGACGGTTTGCCAGTTAATTATCACTCTATGCTGGTTGAGGAATCTGATGCCATTGGAATCCGTATTATCACAGATTCTATCTCTGACGTGTATAAGATTTCAGATAACCTTGATAAAATCCACGATTTCGGTGATACGAAATGTCAGGTTTTACATATCAAGGATTACATCAAAAATCCAAAACCCAGTGGATATCGCAGCCTGCACGTCATTTTAGGAATCACATCTGACGACGAAGTCTTTCCAGAAATGAAGGTAGAAGTTCAGATTCGTACTTCAGTTATGGACTGTTGGGCAAGCCTCGAACACTTGGCGCAGTACAAGCAGGTTATCAGCCTGACCCCTGAAGTATTAGATACACTGGATACATACCGCCAGGCAGCAGACAGAGAAATCCAGGCGATGTATGCTTAAACGACTAATTTTATCGAAGAATGCCACAAAATAATGTGGTATTCTTTTTTTGCATAAAAAAAGACGGCTTCGCGTTATACGAAGCCCTCCTTCGCCATCCTTCGACCTTCTCTCCGTTTCTGTTTATTGGTCTTCCCGTAAAACACAGTTGGCCTTCCAACCGGCGGACGGTCATGCTGAATCTTTGAGATACCCATCTGCAGTTCCAGTTTCTGAAGTTCTTTCTTGCTTAATTTTTTAGACATATCTTTTTCTCCCTTCTTTGCGCGTCTCTATGTTATATTTACGAGACGAATATTATTTTTTACATATTTAATATGCAAAAAAAACATGTTAAGAGAAATACTCTGAATCCTTATCAGCGGGTTGGAAAACCGTGGCCAGGCTTTCCCGCCCGTCGATAAGAAATGCTGGTACAAAAATGGTACAGGAAAATCCTTATTTGGCATATTAAACAATATAAATACACAAAAGGAGAAAATCACCAATGCCAAAAGAAAAAACCGTAAAAGGAGAAATGTACAGAAACGAAGACAAAATCAAAAGAAAAACGCGCGTGGACAATTTAGAAGATTTTTACAATTTTCGTATGCCATACAAGGATGAGGCTATACATGCCAAAAAATCAATGAAAATCTTAAGGGCTGTAACTATTTCTTCCTTTCTTCCATTTTTAGCCGTCGTTTTATTTTTTCTTGTCTGGAATACTATCCATGTTGTCATGGATGGACACTTAGAAAAGGAAACGATGCAGACGTATATCTTTATCTGTATATTTTTTGTATTTTTACTTGTATACAAAAAGAATAACAAACTTCAATTTAGCGCGTTAGACGATTACGACATCCATGTTTTAGATTGTCAGGTTTGGAGCATGCGGAGAGAGCCAATCGAAAACTTCTATTCTTATTACGCTGCCATTTGCACCGATACACAGTTTTGCAATGAATATGTAGCTATCCAAAGCTATACATACAACTGCCTTGTTGATAATCCAGATGAGCAAATGCTTTTAGTTAAAGTTGAGCACCCCACTAATGACGACATCAACAACTCAAAACCATTATTTTACTTACAAACAAAGAAAAACCTATCCAAACAAAAAAGACAACTGGAATAATGCCAGTTGCCTTTTTTTTGTTCTGACTGCATATTTATTGCATGCTTTTTTTTATAAAATCCCGCGCGTCTAAAACTCCCATTTTTAAATGTGGAGATACAGACGTGCCAACAAAAATATAATTAACGATACAGAATAAAAGATTAAACAAAAACTAATCCCGTGTTAAACCGTATAATTTGACACTTTGAAGCATGAAAATCTTTTGTCCCACAATTGTAAGCTCTTAGATATCTACCGTAAGAACTCTGTCCTGTCATTACATGACGTTGTCCATCGTAATAAAAAATACATCCTGGCATTAATCTTTTTGCCGTATTGTATGAACGTTTGCTTTTCTTAACAGTTAATCGACTTCTCATCTTTCCTGCTTCGTGTTGTCCGTATGCCTCAATCTGCTCTTTATACCAGTCGGACAAAGCATTGCCTTTCTGTTCAAATCGCGGTTTTCTGTTTGTTGCAATCTTCTTGCCATCAAGATAATATGTTCTTTCTTTTTGATAATGGACACGTTGTCTATCCTGTCTCCTGAACTGCTTAATCTTGAATACATTATTAAAACTAGGGCGTTTCACCTTATCTGCTCCAATGGCAGCAAGACCAATACAATACGCGTCAACTTCGTGCATCTGGTTCTCTTTTGTCTTCTCATATCCAAGACTTGACCTGATTAATGAGGTATCCTTTCCAGTGCAAAAATGTACATGTTCTACACCGTAAATCTTAATAAGTTCCTTGCAGATAAACGGAACAGCTTGATTCAAAGCGCTGAGTGCGCCATATTTTTTAATCAGACCCTCTTTCTTATCTTTGAACTTGGCCAGAAATTCAGAATCCGTATGTACTTTTGCGTGACATTTTTTACAAAGCCCGGCCTGATTTTGGATTGTATCAGAACCACCTTTTGAGCGTGGTACGATATGGTGAAAATGTTCAATATCGTTTTTACACATCAGACATTTTCCGTGCTGCTGCTCGCGAATAGCCGCTTTGACATCATCAAACCCATTCAGCGGGCCATTTTGAAAATCTAATCCATTGATATTTGGATTCTCCATCTGCATGAATGCAAAACGGTTTACCTCAATTGCAACGTCAGTAATCGGAAGATATTTCTCAATTTTCTTAATCAGATTGATGTGGGTTTGAACAAGATGATTCACTGTCGGTGTCAGCCAGTCTGGCATACGTTTTCTATTACAAAACCGCGCCTCAGTATTCTTGATAATCTTGCATGTTACGAATTTATCAGCTGCATACTGCGGCAGTTTTCGCATCATCATCCCTGCCTTAATCATGCTTCCATGCTTCTTTGCCAGGCGCTGTCTTGCTTTTCGCTCGCCGCGTCTTGATGCCTGGCGATGTGCTTTTCTGTCAGTCATCAGTTTCTTAATGCTTTTATTCCTGGTTTCTACAACTGTGGAGAAAACTAAATCTCCAAGTTGTGTCAATACAGCAGTACCGATATTTGTCCTTCCTGGGTCTTCAGCTATTGTTATTGATTGTAGTACTGCATCATTCTCATACAAAAGGCGTATTGTAAATGGTACAGTGTCAACTATCTTAGCCCGGCCAGATTTAAAAAGACTTCTGATTCTGACTTTTCTGTTCGTTGGCATCTGCGGCTTTCCATCTATGCCAAGAACATATATATATTCAGTTTTTTCAAGTAATGCATCTATTAATTTTAGATTTAACAATTGTTACCTCCTATTTAGAGTCGGGCAGTACCTTTTCACGAAAATACGGTTCTTTCGCCTCGGTTGTAACCCTAAGCATTGCCCTGGTATCGTTTTCCTAGACTTGGCGCGCATTCTGCAGAGCTGCAGGCTGGAAAAATACCTGCAGGTGCCAGCATCTTTCAGACGCCCGAAGGCGTCGTCCGGATACACACACGCGTCATGTCTCTGCTCATATTCCCATTACTTAAAAGGTTCGCTTACTAAGACTCACTTTCGTTCGTCAAAGTAAGCTCCCGCTTTTAAGCGTGGAGAATCTGACTGCTCTTCCTACGGCCTGCAACTTCCACAAGGCTCATAACCTTCCGAAATCAGTTCTTCCCTGCTGCCGGTATATTCTTTTTTGTTTTCTGCTTTCATTTTCTTTACGCTGCTACAACTCGGTTTATGAAATTTTCCCGTATTTGTATTAATTACATATTCCGTTTGTTCTGTCGCTTCACTAGAATTCCCAGGCACACCGCTTGTAGAACTCGTGTCAGCGTTTCCGCTCGCATCCGGCTCTCCGTCCACGATTGACTCCTGGTCTACCCAGCTGTCGCCTGTTGCATAATCAATTCCAATACCAGGCTGCACATTATAGCAATACACATTGAATTTGACACCTGCTCCGGAATCTTCCACGGACTCTGCTTCCATCTGCACTCCGGAAGCAACCAGATTATCTCCGTCAAAAACCGGAGTCACACGATAGAGTACATGGTTTCCGGTTTCTTTAACATAATCTGCCACCTCATCTTCAAACGGGAGCATTCCCTCCACATTCAGATATCGTGTTCCGGTTATCAGGTTTTTCTCATTTGCATTCTCCCCAGCCAGCTGAAATCCAATAAGGTGACAGCGGTTGTATAGGTACCGGTCTTTGATGATATCCGGATATTTGACGGTATGCCATCCGGAGGGTTTAACCATACCAATCCTTCCTCGTTTTTCCGTCGGCATTAACTCTTTGCAGATGTTTGCATAAGCCACACCGCATCGCCCAAGACTATCCAAATCGCTATAGTCCTCAAAAGCATCTGTCGTGAAATCCGATTTTGCAAAATCCGGCTCATTGTCATTGACAACAGTATATGGGCTTCCTGTGTAGCCAGGAACCTGGCTCAAATCTGTCGCTGCCTGAACTTCTGTTTGCTGCATCCATCCGACATTACTTCCACTGATTACCACAACTGCAGCAATAGCTCCAGCCAGCATCATCCTGAACTTTTTTAACATTTATTTTTCCTCCTCTTTTTTGTATGTTTCCTATACTACACAAATATGCAAAACAAATCCAGATGCAAAATTCTTTGCGAAAAAATAGCCCGAGATATCCTTATCTCGGGCCTCTATGTATTTTTCTTTTTTTTAAGCCGCGCCGTTATTTGCCGCTGAAGATTTCAGTCTTGAAGAAAACAGTGTGTATACGGAGTCTGTTTTAATCTCATCAGACATCTTATTGAACATGTCAAATGCTTTCAGTTTGTATACAATCGCTGGGTCCTTCTGTCCATATCCCACAAGGGCAATGTTCTGGCGCAGGATTTCCAGGTCATTGATATGCTGCATCCATTTGATGTCAATGCATCTCAGGATAATCTGGCGTTCAAATTCTCTGAATACATTAATATCCGGCCACTCTCTTTCCCTGTCAACGTATTTGTCTTTTGCGGCGTTGATGTAAAGCTCAGAAAGCCTCTTCTTCTTCATATTTGGCTCATATTCCGGGCTTTTAATGCCATGGACCAGAACTTCAATTTCTTTACGGATTTCCTGATACTGTGCATCTGTTACCTTCTTATCCGGAGCGTGTTTATCAATGACCATATTGATAGAATCTTCAATCATTGTCACCATCGTACTTCTGGTATCTGCTTTTTCAAGGATAGCATCACGTTCTGCGTAAATCAGTTCACGCTGCTCATTGTTTACCTTATCAAATTTCAGGACATTCTTTCTTGCTCCGAAGTTATTATCCTCAATCACAGTCTGTGCTTTCTTGACAAATTTATTTACAGTTCCATTTTCAAGGCTCTCTTCATTTTTCATACCTGCCAGACTTAACATATTTTTCATACGCTCTGAGCCGTAAAGCCTGAGCACCTCATCATCAAGAGAAAGGAAGAAGATAGATTCGCCAGGGTCGCCCTGTCTGCCGGAACGTCCTTTCAACTGGTTGTCAATCCTTCTTGACTCATGACGCTGTGTGCCGATTACCTTAAGGCCGCCGGCTGCTCTCGCATCATCATCAAGTTTGATATCTGTTCCTCTTCCGGCCATGTTTGTTGCAATGGTGATTGAGCCTTTCGTTCCAGCCTTTGCAATGATTTCGGCCTCTTTCTCTAGGAACTTGGCGTTCAGTACAGTATGTGGAAGACCTTCTTCTTTCAGCATCTTATCCAGAATTTCAGAGTCCTGAATAGTTGATGTACCAACAAGAATCGGCTGCCCGGTCTCATGCGTTTTCTTAATCTCGTCAACAACTGCTTTAAATTTTGACTGTCTAGTCAAGAACATCTTGTCGGACTCATCAACCCTCTGTACCGGTTTGTTTGTCGGTATCTTTACAACAGACATATGATAAATGTCTTTAAATTCTTTCCTTTCAGTAGACGCTGTTCCCGTCATTCCGCATTTCTTATCGTATTTGTTAAAGAAATTCTGATATGTAACGGTTGCATATGTAGAAGTTTCCTCTTTGACTTCAACCCCTTCTTTTGCCTCAAGTGCCTGATGCAGGCCATCAGAATAACGGCGTCCCGGCTGGATACGTCCTGTGAATGAATCTACAATCAGGACCTCGCCATTCTTAACAACATAATCCTTATCTTTCTTCATCAGGTTATGTGCTTTCAGTGCTGCCAGGATGTTATGATATAACTCTGTATATTCTCTGTCTGCCAGGTTGTCAATTCCGAAGTATTTTTCGCACTTCTTGATTCCCTGCAGCGTGAGGGTAACGATGCGGTGCTCTTCATCAACCGTATAATCGCCAGTCTCTTCTGGCCTCTCCCCTGCCATCAGGTCCACTTTTGATAATTCTGTTACTTCTCCTTTTTCCAGTTGTTTTGCTAGTTCATTACATGCGATATATAGTTTTGTAGACTTGCCGCTGTTTCCGGAAACAATAAGCGGAGTCCTCGCTTCATCAATCAGTACAGAGTCCACCTCATCAATAATGCAGAAATGGAATCCCCGCTGCATCTTGTCTTCCATCCGCTGCGCCATATTGTCTCTCAGATAGTCAAAACCAAGTTCTGTATTCGTAATGTATGTGATATCTTTTGCATATTCTTTTTTCTTTTCTTCCGGTGATGTCGTCTTTAAGATACATCCGACGGTAAGACCCATGAAACGATGGATTCTTCCAATATCTTCCGCATCACGTTCTGCAAGGTAATCGTTAACAGTTACAATATGAACCCCTTTGCCTTCAAGAGCGTTGAGATACGCCGGCATTGACGCAGTAAGAGTCTTTCCTTCGCCGGTTTTTTGTTCCGCAATCTTTCCCTCATTCAGCGCAATTGCACCCATAATCTGCACTTTGTACGGTCTTAAACCAATGCTTCGGTAAGCCGCCTCTCCCACTGCTGCATACGCATCAGGCATAATCTGGTCCACGGTTTCGCCGTTTTTCAGCCTTAATTTAAACTCGTCTGTTTTGCCTTTCAGTTCACTGTCTGTCAGACGCTGCATGTTTTCCATCTTTGCATATATTTTATCTGCCATTTTTCTTAATCTCTTAATTTCTGACATTCTTTTTAAAATCTCCTTTTCGCATTTTTTAAGTTCGTTTCCAAGTCAGATACAATATGCCGGAATTTGAAAAGTTTTTTCGTTTTTAGTGAAATTTTTTATTTTTCTTTTTTGCACAAAAAAAAAGAACCTGACTTTCGCCAGATTCCTTTTTGCAATTTTTACTTTTTACATAGAAACGATGCAGTTCAGGCCGACTTTTTTGTTCGTCTTTTTCCTGAGTCTGATACATACCTGACCATAGATTGGTCCGAATCTTAAATTGACACATTCCATTTCGCTGTCAATCACTGCCGTGACAGGGTCGCCCTTCTGCATGGTCTTTGCCTTATCTAGCACATCTTCTTTTTTTGCGTGTATTAGTGCAGAGCCAGACCCATCGCAGGCCTCAATATTGATTACCGCCTGTTCATTCTCTACCGTGATTTCCGCTATCCTGCCACAGACAATCTGTATGCAGGATAAATCGTTACCGGGAATTGTATATCCTTCCAACTCTTCAGAACTAAACGGTTCCAGCTCTTTTGCCGATTTTTTTATCTCCTCTTCCTTGACTGCTTTTGATTCAAGTGCCACAGAGATATTAACGCCGTTTGTACTTCTTTCCTCTGAGGCATCAATCATCTCAAAAAGGTCAGACTCTCCATATAAAGTCTTGTCATATTTCATAAAAAAAACTCCTTTCTATCGTGCAGCCGCCCGAAGGTCTGCATACAGATTCATCATCTGCAGCATGTGTTCCGGATGTACGTTGATGATGTTTTCCGCTTTTTTATATGCCTCTGCTTCTGACTTGTCAGAAATTCCACCCCGGAATTCCTGATAAAACGAAAAAGCGTCCGTCATAAACGAGCCTTTGTCACTTGCTGCCCTGCAAAGTGCTTCATAAACAGCACTTCCCATCTTCTCCGCAAATTTTCCGCTGAATTTTACATTAAAATCGCTCAATGCTTTCATGCCGCTTACCTTAAATGACTCTATATCATTAGCAAACGTCTCAAACATTTTCCACGCAGCCTGAAAAACCGTTCCGGCATTCTTATATTCTTTCTGACGGTCAGACGGATTGAGCCGTGCCTCTCTCTCAGCTTCAGCTACAACAGCCAGGACGACCGTTTTATAAAATTCAGATGGATATTCAGCATGAATCCTGTTTGCTTCATCCATGCACGCTTTCCATCCGTCATCGGTATCATTCTTTCTGACTGTATTAAACATCTTCCAGACCTCGCCGAAAACCTTATGTGCTTCTTTTTTATCAATTGTTCCCATATATTTTTCCACCTTTCTTTGTAAAGATAATTTCATTTTTAATATGCCAAAACCTTTTTATGTCAAAAAATCCGCCCGTTTTGCATATTAAACATAAAGAGAAAAAACCAGAAAGAAGGTGACACATGATGCCAGAAAATAAAGATGAACTGCTCAAAAAACAAAATGAAGAGATACAAAAACTAAAAAAAGAACTAAAACAAGCATCAAAACCGTCATCCATGTTCTCAGTTTTGAAAAACACGGTAAAGCGAAACGTACACGACTTTTTTATCCGTGAAGACAGAATGAAGAACATGGATTCAAAAATAAAAAACCTGGAAAAAGAACTGGCTAAGAAAGAGGAAGAACTGAACAAAACGTCAGCCGAATTATTTGCTGCTGTCAATCTCGGCGAGTCAGACACTACGAGCGACCGCAGCGATGAAAATAGCGGTGACAATCCAAAAAGTGAACCAGACTCCCCAACACAGGACGGACCAGTCTTCCCGCAGACTGCAGAGGATGCAGTCAAAGAGTATTTTGGCCCGATTGACCTAGCGCAGCTGGCTAGATACTATTACCCGGAGACATCAAAGCCTAAAACGTCAGAAGGCTTAGAGAGCCCGGACGAAGAGCCAAACGCGGAGAAAGAAGAACCATCTTCTCAAATCAGCACGGAGCCTGAAAATATGGGCAATTTAGTCCCAACCGATGCAAAGCCAAAAAGCCAGGAGCAGGCACCGCTTGTATTAAATAATAAAGAAGAAGCCGAAAAGGAACTTCCAAAAACAGAGCCCAGACCCGAACCCGTTTTAAAAGAAACAAAGAAACCAGAAAAAACCGAAAAAAAAGAAAAAGATAATCAGGTTTCCGAAAGAAAAACCACAGCCACAACGACTGCGCTTAGTCAGGCAAAAGCCGTTGTCGACGCGGAGAATGCGCCTAAAGAAAAGGCTCCCGAACCTCAGACTTTAACGAAGAACGCGGGTCTGAATCCTCGTTCGAAGTCAGGCAACGAGTCCAGCTTCGCTGGCGAGCTATCAATGAAATTTGGTGCCGACTCCGGCAAGGCCGGGGAGGCGTCAATGAAATCTCTACACTCGGCCTTACGGCTTCGCTTGCCAGCGGCAAAAGAACCGCTTGGTAACGAGACCGGCAAAGCCGGTGAGTTATCAATGAAATCTGGTAACGAGTCCTGCGAGGCAGGCGAGTTATCAATATCCGTCAAAAAAGTCGAAAAGAACGACGCGGCTTCACCCGGCCGGGCAAAAACAGATACCCCGAAAATCAATAAGAAGAACGCATCTACACAAAACAAAGAGGAAAAAGGTTCAAAGCCGACACAGCAGGAAAAACAGCCTGAGGTAAAACAGGCAGAAACAGACGAGCAGGTCAAGAGTTCCGCCGCTGTTACTACCACCGCCACTGTCGTTGACAAAAACGGAAAGAAAAAATCCAGAAAGGACCGAAGGAAGCAGAAAAAGAATACACAAAATCCAGAAGCACAATCTGCTGCAAAAACGGAAAACAATAATACAGTTGCAAATCCAGGACAGGAGAAACCGCTCTCAGAGCCGGATTTTACAGAATCTGCGGAGCCGGATATTGACCTGCCTGATGACTTTGGAATTGTCATGGAGCCCGAAGAGCCGTTGCCTTCCGATTTGCCAGATATCAATAGCGGCAGTGGAAATATTTTTGATGATTTATTTAACAGTGACAGCGATAACTGGGATGATTCGAATATTTGACGAGGAACGTTGAACATGTTCATGGCGGCTCACAATCGATGTTCAAAAAAAAGAAGCGGAATTTAGTTTTGCTTCTTTTTTTTGTGTTGTTTTTGCACACTTATTCTGCATATTGATTTTAAATCGTAATATTCAGAAGGAGGAATAAAATGAGAAACAGATGTATGTTTGAGAAAATGGCTGCTGGGATGGCACTGGCGGCAGCGGTAATGACCGGTGCAGCGGTAATACCTGGAAGCGGGCATGGGCTGGTGGCCAGAGTTTATGCCGCAGACGCAAGTAATCAGAATAGTCAGAATATTTCGGGGGGGGGTACCAGTACTGAGGATAAAATAGACAAGACAGACAGCGCTGAGAGTGATGTGGAAACTAGCTGGAACAGCGACGACGGAAGTGGAATCTACGACTTCAAGGACAATAAGACGACCGGGACTGTGACCATCACAAAGAAATGGGACGACGGACTGACCAATGCAGAGCGTGAAATCCCGGATATGTATCTAAGCACCGAAAAGCCGAGCAAGAGCACGAAGGGATATACCGTCACGTTCCACGGGAACGGGCTGAAGTTCGCCGACGGGACTGACGAGAATATGGTGGTTTACAACTCTTCAGGGCAGATTGTGGAGGGGAGTTATAAAGAGGCGGTAGGAACCGGAGTTGAATGGTACAGTGATAAAACATGTAAAAACAAGGTAGAGATTTCTGATGATGGAGTGCCACAGGTTGAGCTGACCGGGGATTTAGATTTGTGGGCGAAAGAGATGACGTTTACGCTTGTCGCCGGAAGCAGCTTTAATGATAAAATACCAAATATTGCTACCGAGGTTATTTTTACCGACGAAGTAAAACCAAAAGGCAAAGATGTTATTGATGTTGATGCGAACGGAGATGGCGGTGTTGTCGCATGGTTGGATGATGACGAAGGGACGGTCATGAAAGTATCCACACAGATTCCGGGCGTAAAGGTACAGGCGGCAAAATACAGCGCAAATATGTTTTTCAGTAGAAGCAATCTTCAAAAAATCGACCTCAAAATGCTGGATACGCAGAATGTGACGGATATGCATAATATATTCTCTGGCTGCTCTGGTTTAACAAGTCTGGATTTGACGCCACTGGATACGCAGAACGTAACGAATATGAGCGCCATGTTCAACGACTGCCCCTGCCTGGTTAGTTTGGATTTGGCTCCGTTGGATACACAGAACGTGACGAACATGAGTTGGATGTTCTCCGGTTGCTCTGGCCTGACAAGCCTTGACTTGTCTCCACTGGATACACAGAAGGTGACAGTTATGAATCAAATGTTCAACGACTGTCCCGGCCTGACCAGCTTGGATTTATCTCCGCTAGATACACAGAATGTGATTGATATGGAATGCATGTTTGCCGGATGTATAAAGCTTGCAGAAATAGACTGTTCGAGTATGGATGCAAAAAAAGTAATATCTGCAGCGGATATGTTTTGTTATTGCAAAAATTTATCTAAACTAAAGCTTCCAACCTTTTCAGAGAAATTAAAAGAAATAAATGATTACGGTGTATTTATCAATGTGCATAATGCACTGGTGGCTCATGGAATGTTTGAAAAATGCTATAAACTTACAAATATAGATTTAGCGCCTTTAAATACATCAAACGTTACAGATATGAGTTACATGTTCTCCGACTGCTCTGGTCTAACCAGCCTGGATTTATCACCGCTGGATACGCAGAAAGTGACGAATATGAGCGGAATGTTCGAAGGCTGCCGCGGCCTGACTAGCCTGGATTTGTCTCCGCTGGATACACAGAACGTGACGTATATGGGCGAAATGTTCTCCGACTGCTCTGGCCTGACGAGCCTAGACTTGACTCCATTGGATACACAGAATGTGACAAGGATGGAGTACATGTTCTCCGACTGCTCTGGCCTGACCAGTCTGGATTTAACGTCGCTGGATACGCAGAAGGTGACAGACATGCAATGGATGTTCTCCGGCTGTCCTGGCCTGACCAGTCTGGATTTGACGCCGCTGGATACGCAGAAGGTGACGGACATGAGTTACATGTTCGTCGGCTGCTCCGCCCTCATCAGCCTCACCACCGACACCAACTTTAAATTTGTCGGCACGGACTACCATCTCCCCGGCACTTGGCAGAACACCGCAGGTGAGACTTTCACCTCCGGAAAGTTCCCGTCCAACGTTGCCGATACCTACACAAAAGTTTCATCTTAACAATCTCTATTATTTTATTTTTATATATTTTTAGGGCCCTGCCGTTTCCGGCAGGGCCCCTCTATTTAGCATCCTTTCGTCTTATCTTTTCACCTTATTTTTCACTTTTTTTTCTTTTTAGAACCACGATAGCCATAATTCCAATCATTCCAGCCATAACTACACCGGCGATTGCACCCGTATTTGTCATAGCCGCCGTTGGTACACCAACATCTTTAGTGTTTACAAAACTTATTTCAGCATCTTTATTAAGCGTTCCGCTTGCGTTCTTGCTCTCAACAGTGTACCCATTGCTTTCGCCATCAAGTTCTGTAACTGCATATTCTACGCCTTCAGGCACTTCTTTAAAGACAATCACATCTTTGTGTCCTAAGGTAAACTCTGCAATTCCGTTCTTAACAGTCACACTTCCGGCCTTTCCGTTCTTTGCGTAGGGCAGATTTCCCGGTACACCATTTCCTGTTATGGACATTTGGAACTTAAACTGTTTTGTCTTGTCTCCCTGGTTTCCTTTGACTGTCTTTTTGACTGTCACTTTGTGGCTTGGGTTATATGTATTGACTACGTCTGCAATGCTTGCTTTTCCTTTGGTTATACTTCCTGAGTACTTACCGTTATTTGCTTCTGTATAGCCAGACTGTACAATTTCTGTCACCGTCCACTTAACGCCGGCCGGTATGTCTTTCATGTATATGCTTTCACCATGCTTTAAAGTAAATGATGCCGTACCATCTTCATCAAGCGCAACAGTTCCTGTCTTTGTACCTTTGTTTCCATCAAGATTAAACGTTCCAGTCAGCGGCTTGCCGTCCTTTTCCAGTGCTACGGTAAATCTAAAGTCCTGTGTCAGGTCCGCGCCATCGCCCTTCACTGTTTTTGTAACTTTTAAGTCTCCAACGTCTTCAATCGAATTGGTAATAGTGAACGATTTTGTCTTATCCTCGCTCACAGTCTTTATTTCAGACTTATAACCCGGCACATCAATTTCATTAACCTCGTAATTGCATTCTGTCGTACCGTCTTCTGCGTACTTATCCAGGTCTGTGAAGTCTGCCTGCCATTTTGTGTCAGCATCCAGTGTTGCTGTTGCAACAACATCTCCATCCTGTGTCAGCTGCACTGTAATACTGTCCGGCCTCATTCCTGCTGTGTTATCGTTATCATTCCAGGTCTTTTCAACATGGACATTTACCAGTTTATCTTCGTCTTTCGGGGTTTCCTTTCCAGTGTTCGTAAACGCCACAACAGCAACATCGTTTTTATTGATTGTCTCTTTCGCTGTTGTTAGTGCCTTGTTTACGTCAAAGTTTTCTCCATGCTGCTGTGCTATCTGTGTTGCTCCACTTACGTCATATGACGAAATATAGTCCCCAGCCTCTTCTGATATCTGGTATTTGCATCCTGCCGGCAAATCGGAAAATGTAAACTCCTGGTTATCTGTAACAGACAATGTTACATCAGCCATGCCGGTAGCGTCAGACGTAAATTCTTTTTCACTCGTTCCATCTGAATATTTATATGAAAGGTTCTTATCAAGGTTCCAAAAAGCAATATGCAATGTTGCATTCTTGTCTCCTGTGATATTTACAAATTGCTTCGTCAGTTTTAATACTCCATATTCTGCCGGATGTTCGGTTGAACTTCCACCGCCTGTTGATTTCGCATATGTATTTGTACACATGATTTCATGTGTCACATTAGCCTCAACAGCTCCGGAATATGTGTTTTCGTTTCCGCTTCCTGCCGTTCCTGTCCATGAAACACTATAATCTTCGTTCGGCTCCTCGGTGATTGTATAGTTTACCCCAGCAGGGATACCATCAATAACTGCCTTGTCTCCTCCTCCGAGGTACACAAGCCCTTCGCCGTCTTTGAACACAGTATCGCCGTACATTTTTTCTCCGGAAATCAGTTTTGTTAAATCAGCGTTATCTGATGAAAGTTTTACATTAAATTTAAAATACTGCTTGTCTCCAAGACTAGCATTTCCGGTTACAACAGCATAGTATCCAAATCCGTTTCCGCAGCCACTACTATCAGACTTGTATCCAAAAGTGACCGTGTCACCTTCCACATCAAATTCAACTGTTGTGCCGCTGCCGCCACCAAATTTCTGTGTTCCGTTTACTGATATTGCAGAGCGATAATCACCGTTCGCTGTATATTCAGGATGATTTCCTGTCCATGCGCAGACATAATCATAACTTACGCTTTCTCCTGCATATTTTAGCACAACATGTAATTGTGTAGAGCCTGGGATGGAAACCACATCATTTAAGTTAAGGTTATTTGCGTAGTTTCCACTCTGTACGCCCTCGTCATTGACATTTGGTGTATGTGCATATTTTTCTGCTCCGCTTTTACCTTCTACTTTTTTTGTCAGTTCTATCGTTCCGGTTTCCGGTGCCGGGTTTGTCTTTGATTTATTTGTGATGGTCAGTCCACCGCCACTTCCAGTCACTACTGCGTAATATCCATATCCATTTCCGCAGCCGCTTCCGTCGGACCTATATCCAAACGTAACAGTATCGCCAGACACATCAAACTCAACCGTCGTACCGCTGCCACCGCCGAACTTCTTTGTGCCATTTACTGATATCGCAGAACCATTGTTGTTCGATGCTGTATATGTCGGTTGGCTTCCTTCCCAGGCGCATACATAATCATAACTTGCACGTTCTCCGCCATATGTAAGCGTGACATGCAATTTATCTGCACCTGGAATGCTAACTACATCGTTCAGATTAAGATTATTCGCATAGTTTCCATTTTTAACGCCATCATCGCTGATATTCGGCGTATGAGAATACTTCGTTGTAGAAGTAACAGCAGGTTTTGCTCTGGTTCCGCTTCCAATAACCTCATAACCGGCTGGCACATTTTCTTCCCAACCGTAGTACGTGGCTTTGTCATCGGCAACAGTAAATATGTATTTCCATTCGTCACCATTCTGAACAAGGGTTACGTCTGTTGTTCCGTCTCCATCTTTATCCATGGTGAAGGTTGAGTCATTTACTTTTTCCCATGTCCCGTTTTCTGTCGAATAAACCACATTACCGCCTGCTGCTGGTGCTGAATCTGTCGTCTCATTGTTTTCTGCTGCAGCATAAACCTTCGTATTTGCCAGACACAATATGCAAAGTGCGGTAAACAAAATCACTTTCAGTATACCTGGATTTTTTTTACATGCTTTTTTCACTTATTTTTCCTCCTGTCTTTTACTGCAGGCGGGCATTTGCCCGCCGCATCATGATTTAGAACTTTCTGTGTCTGTGTTTTTAGACAATTCATCCATTATGTTTGTGTCGTTTTTTGTTGTGATTTTGACATTTTCCGTAAGGCTCTTTTCTTCAAGCTCTGCCGTGTTCTCTGCAATGCTTTCAGAAATAGTCTTAGTACCAGAACCAAATCTTACTTTTTTCAGTCCGTCAATCGTAAATGTTCCATCTTTTTTGACAACTACTGTGTATGGTTTTTCATCCAGGTCATGGTCCTCTGGGGCCTTTGTCTCTTTTAAGATATATGTCCCAGGTTCCAGCCTATCGAACACAACAAGGCCTCCGTCTTCTGCCTTTCCTGAAACAGCAGTTTTATCAACGCTTGTACCATAGTCAGAAATGCCTGTCAAACTAAACTCTGCACCCTCAAGATAAATATTATCTCCATAAGTACTGCTCTTTAAGAACCTTATGCTATGGTATGGTTCGTTTTTTAAAACGTAATATCCATTTGTATCTTTTTCTTCCTCTTTTTCGCCGTCATAGATAACAGCAACACCCCTTTCATCTACTTTAACCTTCCATGGCTCTTTCTTTTGTATATACCCATCCGGGGTTTCTACTTCTGCAAGTTCGTATGTTCCAAGCTCAATATTCTCGAAATATACACGGCCAATATCCCCAGACGTTTCATACAGCAGATAATCATTCCCGTAATCGGACGTTCCTGAGAGCCTGAACTTTGCATTTTTGACGCTGCCGCTTGTCACACTGTTACGTTTTATAAACAGCAGATTTGCGTGGATTCTTGGCTTATCAGATACGATATAACTATCGCCAGCCTTTGTCAGGTTTGTAATTATCGCTTTTCCTTTTTCATTGATAGTCACTGTGTATGATTCTGTGTTGAGCTGCCAGTCGTCCGAACAATTTATTTCCTGAAGTAGATAGGTTCCTTTTTCTATTGTTAAAAATTCCATGCCTCCATTCTTGTCTGACACTCTTTCCTCGTTATAATCAGTACCATAATCAGATGTCCCTGCTAGTCTATATGTAATACCGCTGATTGGCGTTTTCATGTCTGTTTCGTCAACTTTTTTTAGTTTTAAATCACCAGATACCCTATAATGTGCTTTTGTATAATCCTGATGATAAAACTGAGGCAGTTCTTCTGTACTACCATTATCACTAACAACCATGGCAGTTCTTTCTACATATATGTTGTTGTAGGCAATCGGGTCAGTCTTTTCACTTTTGTCTTCTCCTGGCGCTTTCATATAAATATCAAAAGAAATAGATTCTTTTTCATTCATGACATAGTCGCTGCCGTCTACACATTTACTTGCGTCAATTGCGATAGCTGTAGCTTTATCAATCCCGTATTTCTGGATGAACTCATCATACGGAAGCCATACCGCACTACTATCAACTGTTTCTGACAGGTCATGATGATTTTGAATATTCATGCTATCTATCTTTGAAAGATAAACAGCGGGTGATATATTCTTAAACAACAGGTTGTTAACATTTATACCGGTAAGGGTTCCTTTCCAGTCAGATACTTTTGTCGGTGAGGTTTCTTCGGCTTTCTGATAAAAGTTTTCCAATGAATCAAAAAATATAACATCTTTTGACTTGGTTGAGGCATCATTTACCAGCCGTACCTGATAACTGTAGTCTTCATTAAGATGCACTGTTGTATCGTATGAATATTGTGTTGATGTAGAATTCTTTATCTGCTTCTTAAGTCCCGTAGAAGCAGCAAACAAAATATTGATATTGTAACGTGCTTCTGCATATTTAAACTTATTCGCGTCGGTTGCTTCATCAAGGTCAGTCATATATGACTTGTCTGTGATTTCTCCGCCATTATCAGGAAGACCCTCTCCTATCTTTTCGTTGCCTGATTCATAAGCTACTGAATTCAGAACATTTTTGCCATAATCATTAATAGAGTCATATGTATGTGACGTTTTGTATGTCATGATATACCTGCTATTCGTTTCATTATTGATTGACACAATAAGCATCGTCCTTCCTGAATTCTTAAAATTATCTATTGTTTCGTATGTATACTCTCCAATGCCGAGTTCTTCACCTGACGCATTCACCGTAATACTTGATGTATCTAAGATACTTCCAGCCGGCAGTAAATCGTAAAACTTGCCGCTCTCCTGCAGAATATAGTGAATACCATTGTTATCAACGTATTTTTCACCGAAATCAACTCTCCATGTGATGTCGAAGCTTGATTTTCTCTTTACATTCTTTGTTTGGATTATATCCTTCTTTATTTCAGACTCTCTCTTTACTTTCTGGATATAGTCTGTACCATCAACAGCCCTTTCAAAAAGGATGTCTTTATTTTGTGTTACAACAAAATTTGCTTCATTCCTTAACCTTACTTTACTTTTATCTGTTCCGATAATAGCTAAAACATTATCTGTTCTATTTAATGATACAATTGGATATAACTCGAACTTTGTATGATAATAGGCATTAGATGCTGTAAAACGCACACCCTTGACTCCTTTTGTAAATGCAACATTTTCGCCCGCTGCCGATTTAATGAGTGTATCATCAACATTTTCGTAATCTTTTCTTTGAAGGTTATATGTCGCAGCCTGTTTCCAGCTATCGTCACTCCATCTAACCCATATTGTGATATTATCTTCATCACTATAATTGGTAATAGGTGTCTCTACGAACGTATAGGAATTCGGATTAAATGTCGCATCATTCACTGTTGGCGTCCATTCAATATTCGTCAGTTCATAGTCTTCATTGTTAAGCCTGGTCCCTTCCAAATAAAACGTATCATCGGTGAACTTGTAATTCACTTTTTTCGTGCCATACAAGCCATTTGTTGCATCATCCACAGTTCCAGTCGCACCATCTGCCAACGTCCATGGATACGGATATGCATTTCCATATGTATGATACTTGAGATTATCAATCGTATCCTCATCTCCGGCGCAAAACTCTGCCAAAGTATAATCTGACACGTCTTCTGAACTTCTGACCACATTTCTTTTTCCATAAATACCTTCTTTCTCTGCCCAGAAATGACCGGTTGGAGCCTCATATTTAGGTGCCTCATACCACCAGTCTAATGAAGAACGGGCTATCGTATCCTCATCTATCTGGTCAATCGGGTCAACCGTTGCAACCACATCATTATGTACTTCATATCTTAAGTCTGATTGTACTTTCTCTTCAGCAAGTGACTTACTGTGCCTTGTTAATACATAATCATATCTATCCCCATAAGATGAGACATTGTCTACATGGTTTGTTTCCGTGTATTTGTCCTGTCCTGCAAACCTGTATCCGACAACGCTTCCCTCTAAAGACGAAAACGTATCGTCAAGATAAAAATTATACATAGAAGTATTTTTATTTATATAAGTTCGGATTGGCCAAACCAGATACAAATAATTATCTGCGCCTTCTGGTTTCTCTCCCCAGGAATCATTCCATTTTGAATACAGTGTTGGTGCTTTTTTCTGCGTATAAGAAATAGTTGCATGAGTGTCGATATATACGGGAACAGCATCAGCCTCTGCTGTTACAGTTGAAGCATCGTTTGTTGCATATACTTTTGCATGTACTTCTGTCGAGCCACCCATATCTACGTAATTCATAGTGTTTTTAGATGTTGAATATGATACTTCTATATATCCAGCCTCTCCTGTCGGGTATGGCTTGTAGTTATAGATAATCGCTTTGTTGTTTTCTTCATCAACAGAGTAAACAAAATCAGGGTTGTCGTCTGAGCTTAATTCTGACTCAAGGCTATATGGACAATCAAAAGTGTCCGCCCAGTTTCCATCGCGGTCTTTTAATATATGAAGAGGTACTTCAATCTTAAAAGCGCCCTTGTCTGTTGAAAATGTTCCTGACATCGTATAATCAATTCTGTAAACAAACATATGTCCTGAAGCTGAGTCGGATGGGCTCCATACATATTTGCCATCTGTCAGAGTTGCTCCACTCACAAAAGAAGCATTAAATTTATCGATTATAACAGGCGTGACGCTATCTTTTCCTTCGCTTCCGGTGTTATTTGCTTCTGTTACAATCGCCGGTCCCATAATGCTGAATGAGTCAACGCCAAATACCACAGTGTCTTTTTCTTTTGAACTATTAGTAATCTGTTCAACTGTTCCGTCATCCTTGATATGGGCAACAAATGTCTCATCCGGTTTCGGAGATGTGCCAAACAATGCATCTTTGAAAGCCATTTTTACTTTTACTTTCCCTTTTTCTGGTTCTATTTTTTCTCCATTATTGATAAAATATACATCGTAAGGGATATAAAACAGTTTTTGGTTGTTTCCTATCTTTACAGATTTCTCAACTTCGCTCATCGCTGTGTTGTAAGCGTCTGTGCCTTCTTGCAGTTTCTCCGCATAAAGTTCTGCTCCATCCGGCAACCCAGCATCGCTATTTGCGGTAGCTGTGATTGCAACGTCATCATCTTCATATGAATACGTTTTGCTGCTCTCATCTGAGTTATCCTTTTTATCCTCTTTTGCTTCGTCTTTTTCTGTTTTCAGAAATACAAAATTTCCCAGCCCATCGGATGAGCTAAACTCAATACCTGAACCTGTTTTTTCGTAAGATACTTCTCCCCATTGATTATCCTTCAATTCATGATAAAGCAGCGTGTCCTCTGTGATTGCCACTCCATCAAAATCAACATGGTAAACCCCATTACCTAATTCTGCTTTTCCGTCAGTTTTGCAGATATTGATGTTCGTTGCCAAATCAACCGATACGTTCTTTCCAACTGCTTTTGCAATTACATCTGTCCTTGCCTTGATTTTGTCCTCAGAGACCTCTGTCACTTGCAGCGTGTCCGTTTCTGGATATGCTGTCTCAGAAGTAACGTTGATGGATAAATCCTGGCTTCCGATTCCGCCTTTCCATGAGAAATCGTTTACTTGTTCCACAACATTCAAGTCTTTATTGCTGTCTGACTTTTCTGGTGTTGATGCTGGCTCATCGGTAGTTATATTATCCGTGTCCGCGGTATCTGTGGTCTCCGTAGATTCTGGCCCAGTTTCGTGAACTTCTTCTTTGTTATTCTCGCTGGTTTCTGCTTCTTTTGCAAAAACAAATGTTCCATACGCATCATTTACTGTAAAAGTGATGTGTTTTACATTTTTTTCTTCATCATGAAACTGTGTGTACTCGAGCTGTTCCCATGTACCATCGTTTTTTTTATGATACAATACAGAATTATCTAAAAACGAAAAGTCTGTTGACGATAAAGTTATCAGACTCGGGCTGGAGAGCAATACGTCATTATCCTGCCCATCTTTGACTTTTAAGTCAAACATAGCGGATGAACCTTTTTTATTATCATTATATGTGCTATTAAGCGCATCTTCTTCATTTTTCTTCTGGTCGCCAAGTACTTCTCGGACGTCCAGTCTATAATCTGACTGGATTTCGCCTGCGTCATTTGACACCTCCATATCAACCAGACTACCATTTGATAAGGTAACCTGACACGAAGGATTTTCTATGACTGTCTGGTCGACCGTTCCACTGGCTTCTTCAACAATACCCTCATTTGTGTCATCTGTAGTGCTATTGCCGGCGCCATCGTCGAAATCACAAGAGACATCTGCATTTTGCGAGATATCAGCAGTTCCAGTCTCATCGTTATTTATTAACCCTTGTGCTGAGTTCACCGAATTGTCCATAGGCAGCCCCTCTCCCTGCGCATCGTCTGAAGACCCTGTATCTTCTGCTATTGCATCTGGCTCAGTATCCATACCGCTTTGTTCCGATGTGATATCCGAGATAAAGTCCTCAGAAGCGAACACTGCAAGCGGCTGAGACAACGTAAGCGTTCCAGCAAGCAGCATCGCAACTACTTTCCGTCTTTTCATTTTGTCTTCCTCCTTTTTCGTAACGCCAATATTGCAGTAATCATTCCGGCTAATCCAATTCCGGCATACAGACATTCAAACGTGTCTACGCCTGTTCTGACTTTTTCTGCGGCAGATGATGTGCTTTTAGACACTGCGCCAACGTTTCCTGATGACCCAGGATTTCCTGCTGCACTTTTTCCTGTAGTATTATTTTTTCCTGTAGTCTTATTTTGTGTTTCAGTATCCTGTGCCGGCGTAGGGCTTTTTACCTTATTTACAAAACTACATGCCGCAGACTTTTCGCTGCTTCCGTTTGAGAAGACTACGGTATCGGCGTTCAGTTTTCCATCATCATCTTCTGTAACGAAAACTTCTGCCTGATATATCGTCTTATCATAATCGGTATTTTTGTTGTTTCCTTTTTTTTGATAAATTTTATATTTATAATCACCCGGCATGTCTATTGATACAGTAAAGCTCTTATTGTCTCCATCCGATAAATAGACAATAGAAGGAGACGCCTTATAAACACTATCTCCTTCAATCAAAACCGCGAATTTTTCCGTGCTTTCTCTTGCAGTACATGTTACTGGAAGAACTGCATTTACTTTTTCTGCCGCACAAACCGGTGTTGCCGTTAAGCAGATAGACGTCAAAATTAACGGTAAAGCATTTTTTACCATCTCTTCTCCTCCTTTAAAAAAAAGCGTCCTGTTCCATATTTAATTGTGGAATCAGGACGCCTGCCATATATATGGCTCCAAATTTTAATAACTTGCCGTATCGGCTCGGTACCAGAATAAATACAACCAGCATGAAGCATGTTCCGAACAGGGATTCCCCGTTCTCCGTTGACTCTGAGACATCTTGCTGCTTCCAGCATGGCTCTCTCCCATCCTATGCTAATCTTTAACTGGCGACATTGCACCAAAAATCAGAGTTCTTTCAACGGTGTCAGGATATTTGCAAGTTGACAGACCAAGGATTTTTTCATCTTTGGCAGGTGTTGCGTCATCGTCCAGAAATAGCGCATGCTGCTTGATATAGTCCAAAGTTTCATCATCATTTTCTGTTGGGGCAAATATTGCAGGTTCCGTTGCCTCACATTCGAGCACTGCGAAAAAACAAAGTTTATATTTTTTCTCACCAACCGTGAGGGTTCCGCTGCTGTGTGAATCAAGATAGCCTTCTTTAAGATAATCATCAAGTGCTCCGAACATCATGCCCTGTTCCATATGGTGTCCATACACCAACGAATAATAATCATCAAAATCCGGGTTATTTCTACTGTCAAGGAAGATACTTCCTGATAAAGAGTAATCACCGAACGGGTCTTTGTTTAGATATTCATTGTTATCTTTACCCTGCATGACCGGATAATCAATATTTGTGTTATCAACGGTCAGCCAGGCCACCATATTTTCTTTTATTTTTTTATTTGTTGCGTCATCGGTCTCATATCCCGGCTTATACTTCAAGATACTGTCGTCTGTCGCCTGCTGATATACCATATAACTGTCGTAAAGTCCATAAGACCCGAGCAGGAACAAGACCAGGCAAACAAGAAAAACAGTCTTATCAATCATATTGTCAATAAACCGGATTATCTTTCTTACCATCAGAAGCCTCTCCTTCTTATAAGGAATAAGAGTTTTCCGCATATCTTGGATTCCTTAATGCTGCCAATTTGGCGGCTGTCATCCGTATCAGAACGGAAATCGTTCATAACAAAGAACTCATTCTTTCCAACTTCAGTCGGATACTTCACTCCATCAGCACCAAATGTCTGATAAGTGATTTCTTCTGCCGGCTGATAGCCATCAACCGTATATCCGCCATCTTTTGGGAAATTAACCTCCTGACCTCCGACTGCAACAATTCTTCCAATCTTGGTTTTGCCGTTTTTATTTTTATACGCCACGACATCACCAGTTGTATACTCATCAAGTTTATAGACGATGCATAAATCCCCATCTTTTACAAAAGGAAACATATTATTTCCTGTCATCCGATAAAATCCAAGAACATATGTAAGGACTAAAAAGATAATCACGCCAAGAACTGCTATTTTTATAAGAAGTTTTATTAACGGATGTAACCGCTTCTTCTTTTTTTTAGCTTCGCTTTTTTCGTTTTCCGGGGTTACTTTTTCGTCTTTTTGGGGTTCTTTTTTTGGAATTTTTGACACCGCCTTTCTTAAATGCTATGTACGGCTGTGGAGGCGAGCCGAAGGCTCGCCGGAGCCGTAAAGTTAAAATTAATCAGAAAAGATTACTCATCCTCTTTCTTGTTTTTCTTCATTACCAGCGTCTGACGGAAAATCCGTCAGCGCCCGACGCTTCTTTGGAAGCGCCGTAGTTACAACGCCGGCACCACCAAGAATAGTTACAACTGCGAACGGGGCAACCGCCATAATAACACCAGTTGGGATAACACCATCACGTGTATTCAGGTAACCAGTTGTAAGGTCTTTGGAAGCAATTGTTCCGTTAACTTCTGCGGAGATTGTATCTGCTTTAACATCTACAACCGGAGCGGCTGCTGTATTTGCTGTGGATTTGTAATCTTCTGTATTCTCTGTTACAGCGTATGTTGTATCTTTTGCAAGACCCTGTACTGTAATCTGCTGGCCATGCTGCAGATAGAATTTCTGTGTTGCTTTACCAGCACCATCTGTTGTGATAGATGTAACGTTAGCCTGTCCAGCATTTGCATCAATTGTAGCGGCATTTGCTTTAGATGTAGCGTCTGCGTCATCAATAACAACATCGTATTTTGTATTTGGCTGAGCCTTGTCAATGTTCAGAGTAAACTCGAAGTACTTATCACGGGAAGCCTGGTTACCAGTAACCTGTTTTCTCAGTGTCAGGTCAGATGTATCATAGCTGTTTGTGAAGCCCTGGGATTTTGTTGCTACATAAGCACCTGCGGAACCGAAATCTGCACCTGCTGCAACATCTGGCTCGTCGTTCTCATTAGAATGAAGGACATATCCTGCGATTGTCAGTTTCTTTGTAAGTGCGCCATCTGTATCTGTAGAAGCATCGTTTACATACACATCAAGGACTCTTGTAAGGTCAGCGTCATTTGTGATAGCCTGGTTTGTACCGGACTCTGTGATAACATAACGGTAAACGCCTGGTTCTGTAAACTGTACTTTAGAAAAGTCAAGTGTAGCAGTTTTCAGTGCATATTTCTTTCCAGCTGCAAGGTCTTTTACATACTTATCTTTTGTTGTATCGTGTGTATCGGAACCATCGCCCTGCTTGAACACGATTTTATTTGCTTCTGCGCCTTCACCAACGCCTGCCATTGTGATTTTGTCTGCATCAACACCAGCGAGAACCTGGAATTTTTTGTCTGCAACACTGTAAGCTTTTGCATTACCTGCTGTTACTGCATAAGAGAATGTAGCATTCGGTACGTTTGCCTGACTGTCCATAACCAGGAATTTATCGAATGTAGTTGTTTTTGTTCCTTCAATTGTTGTACCATAGTTTGTACCTGCTGCAGCGAAAACCGGAGTTCCTATACCTGCTAATGCGGTAGCAGCCATAAGTGCTGTCATACCTGCCTTTGGTAAAATGTGTCTAATCTTTCTATTCTTATTCATATGTTTTTCTCTCCTTTTTTCAAAAAAAGAACAGGCAAAAACCGGCACTCTCGCACCGGTTCTTACACTCATCTTTTTTCTTCAGAATGTATTTCAATTTCAACCTTGATATCCTCTGGAGAGATTGTTTTTTTTGTTTCTTTTGGGGCTTCCTTTGTTTTTTCGCCTGATGCAGGCGTTCCTTCCTGCATCAGATATCCGGTAATATATTCCATATTGCTTGACAGAATAAATTTACTGTCATCACTGTCTGGAATATCAAATTCATTTTTAATCTCCTGCATTTCATCAGTATCTCTCACAAAGATGAGGTCTGCTTTCTGCGGATTTTTTGTGAATTCACCGGTTGCCATGACATTTGCTTCAACTAGACGGCTTAAAGACATGGTTTTGGAACCAGCTGCTCGCCCTACCTGATTCAGCATACCGCTAAGACTTCTGGAAGCCACGTTTTCCTGAGCTTTTTCATTCATCCAGAGGATTTCACGGTTTTTGATATCAATGATATACATTGATGCCTGAGTCGCATTCGTATCCAGAATAAATCTGTTTACGACTGTTGCAGGTTCAAAGGTCTCACCCATATCATCATCTGTTCTCTTCATGACCCCGAAACATGTATGTGGCTGCTCTGAAAATTTCTGTCCAGTATAACTGTTTACCTGTGGAATAGCATATGCAATTCCTCTTGCTTTCAGCTTTTCAATATCCATGTCAATGAATTCGGCACGGCCATCTCCATTACATGGGCCACCATCCTGCACGTCACCGGAATAAATGAAACCTTCACAGGAATATTCTCCATTCCAGCCGCAGAAATCAACGATATTCATGTTTTTATCGCAGAAAGCTACAGTCAGGTCAATATCGACACGGTGTCCAGAATAGGAATTGTCACATTTCTGGCCTTCTGCAAGATTTGTCCAGCTGGTAAAGAACCTCATCTTGTTCCAATCTTCTGCAATCGGCATCTTGGAGCCGGAGGTCATGCCTCCCACCGCTCCTGAATTATCACGAATATCTGTCGGGATTTTTACGGTAGCGATTGCATCACTCATAAACACTTTACCCATCGGCTTTTTGCCGACAAATTTTTCCGACATTCCTTTCATCGCGATATTAACGGCCTCTTCAATCTGTTCTGTTGTAAAGCCTTTTCGGTTTTTATTAACGCTTCTTACCACTTTTCCGGTCTTTCCCTTAAAGAAGCGTTCTTCTTCGTCATGGTCTCGCATCTCAATATTACCGATTGCTCCGGTTACAGTTGCAATCCCGGCTTTTGCTGAAACTCTTTTCATTGCGTCAAGCACAACCTGCTCCTTACCCTGCTCAATACCCATACGATACAGCTTGTCAAAGCGACGCATGAACTCACCTGGCATTTTCGCAGATTCCTTTACTGCGAGTTCAACATTCCCGGCTTTAACGGCCTCTTCCAGTCTTCTCGCCGGACGGTCAATCTTCATTCCGCTCTGGATGATGATAATTGCCTGCTTTACATTATCGTATTTTGCAGCCTTCCATGCTGGGTCTGAGATATGAAGACGCTTAAACAGTCGGCTCCATTCTTCGTCATGTCCATGCATGAAGTTAGAAAGTTTTTCTCCACTTCCTCTGTCCATTTCCGCCAGGTTATCCATCACAAAACGCCTTCCTGTTCTTCCAAGCGCAAAATCAGGCATATCCTCTTTTGTATCTTTAAGCGCAATTGCTCCATATGGGTCACGTGCTGCACCAATTCTCTGCAGTGATTTAAACGCCGCATACCTCAGCAGGTCTGCCGGCTGTTTCATAAACTTAGCGGTATGCAGTGAATTTTCGGAAAGTTCCTCCACCATCATTGCACAGGCAACAGCATTCTCGCGGTTCTTTGTTGCAGCATTATCAATCAGGGCATTAATTTTTCCCGGATTCTCTTTTACATACTTCATGATAAACTCACGCTGTTCTTTTGAGTATGCGATTACTGATTTCACTGCCATTTCAAAAGTAGCGTCAAGGTCTTCTCGGCTTCCAGTCATAAGAACTCTTCTCATAGGCTGCCCGATGAATGGATAGGACTTCTTTTCTTTCATATATTCTTTTGGCTCCAGCTGCAGTCCGGATAAACCATAAATAACCTGGTCGATAAAGTATTCCGCATGACTTCTTTCCATACATCCTTCAGGAAAATCCGGATAAAACGGCTTCGGCTGTTTACCTGCTCCGATTACTTCTGACAGCATGGCAAAATTGTCTTCATAAAAATCCTTGATATCCTCAGCATCTGCTTTTGCAAGTGCGCGCAGCTGTTCTGTTGTAAGAGGAAATCCAATGGAAATGAAATTTGCAGCAACAGTTGCTGCGAGGCTCATGTTATCATTATCTTTCTGCTCCGGAAGGATTACTTTACCCTGCATTTCATAATATTTTTTCATAATTGTTTTATTCATATTTTTTTCTCCTTTTTGTTTTAGATGTATGTTTTGAGCCGCAAAAAAAGCAGCCAGGAACGGCTGCGTCACGGAAACACCAGAAATATCAGAAACATCTGAAATACTTAGGGATTTCAGGAAGATTGACTTTCTTTTCTGCGAGATGTTTTTTCTTCGTATATCGAAGGCCGAGCCGCAACGTCATTTTGTCCTTGACTTGGAATGCCAGACCGGCATCTCAAGTTTCTGTATATTTAATATGCTGAAAAAAATTACAATGGATTGTTTTTTACGTATTTTTTTTATTATTTTTTTCGAATTAGAAAGCCGCCTGCAGTACGCAGACGGCTGAAGTTTTTGTGTGTTAGGTTTTTCTCACCGTGAGAAAAAGTTCTTGCGGCAATGATACCGCGAGCTATGCTCGCGTGCGCCAAGCCTCGTAAAGGCTGACAAGCGACGACGAAGTCGGAGTGTAGTACCTCGTAGAGGCTGACAAGCGAAGCCGTAAGGCTGAGTGCAGAGCGCGGTCGGGATTTCCGGCTCCCCGTACACTTTAGCAACTGATTACTTACAGCAATCCACCCCCGACGGCAAGCATGGACGCCGGTTTCTCCGTCCATCGATGATTTCTCACCGCAGCGCTTTTCTCACGGTGAGAAAAGTACTGCACACTCCGTGTTGAGAAAGTACTTTCTCAGCATTCGAATTCTTTTCTCAGCATATCCAATTCTTCAAGCAGTTCCTCCTTTGTTTTTCTCCTTTTTGGGGACTCTCTTTTCTTTCCGCTGAACATTGTTATGTCTTTGTTTCTCTTTATCTTTTCATAATTTCTTCTTTCTTTTGTTTCCCACTGATGCCTATAGCGGTTCCCAGAGTTATCTTTCCATCCAGTAGAGTGATATCTGCCAAATTCTTCATCCGGCCAGATGCTTTTAAAAAATTTATCCTTTGCCTTCACAAATCTTCTATATTCTTCTTCAGCCTCCATGGCGTACGCATCGCGAGCACGCTGAATATATCTTGCGTCATCTCGCCATGGGTAGCATTTGTGCTGGCTCCGGCCCTGTTTTCCTTTGTGTCTTCTTTCTGCCTGCATTTTATAATAATATTGCATGTCTGTTTTTATCTCAGACTGCCTAATATATTCAGCATTGACTTTATCGCGAAGATTTCTAACGTCATAGTTTGGCTGCCCTGATGTATCTAGCCAAAAAAGATAGTTATTGATTTTCCATTCATCATTAATGCTTTTGTAATGAAGACGTGAAATAGGATAGTGGTACATAGTATACATTATTTCATCGTACGTCGAATCGTAAAGGTCTTTTCTCATGAGACCATTTAACGCCTGGTTGTCCATATATTTATTATTATATCTGCCTGCTATAGGCTCCCCCTCAAAATTACATACTGGACGATTGTACCTTGCAAGAAAGCATACCAGCTCCCTTTCTGTGTCAAATATCTTTTCGTCCTTGACTATATACCTCTTTCCCTCAACATCGTATCCAAGCACTGTTGACAAATGAATTTTCGGAGGATTTATTTTATACATATTTTTTCTCCTTTCTTTTCTATTTAGATGTAAATAATATGCTGATTTTTTAGAAACAAAAAAAACGAGCGACAAAAAAAATCGCCCGTATATATCTTGTTTTGACAAAATGTTTCACGTGAAACATTTTTAGACATTATTTTTTTCTCACGGTGAGAAAATATCACCTTCCAATCTCATCATGCGCAGGCATCGGCATTGAATGTGATAAAGGTTTTGAAAGGTTTTGACCTCCTCCTTTGTCCTTATCCTGGCCAAAATCAAATTGTTTTCTTGTGATGTCATCTGCTGTATTAATCAGCCTTTCTGCTTTATTTAAAATCTCGCCAGGCATTCTAAATGCTTTACTCGTATACCTTTTTGCCAGAAGAGCAAAGTGAATTCCTTTTTCAAGGTCCTGGCCGCCATACATGTTCCTGCCATTTGTTCCAACGATAGACTGTGCAGTCTGTCCCAGTTCATTCACTGACATAGCCATTCCAACAGCAGCGTCTCCGGCTCGCGATATTGCTTCCGATGTCTGCCCGTGTACTTTTCTTCTTCCAAGAAAGCCTTTTTTAACGACATCCCAGCTCATCCCATTTTCCTTGAGCTCTTTTTTAGCCTCCTGCCTGAGCGCGTACCTGTATTTTGAGGCTTGTCGGTCTTTTTTTATTGCAGGCCCTATTGCTCCAATATTTTTTACTAGTGTTGCGGCCCTTCTAAAAAAATTTCCGGGGCTGTTTCCTACACTTTCCATATGCATATAAGAGCGTCTGAACTCTTCTAAATCCATATATTTTTTCCTCCTTTCTTTTCTTTCTATTTTTACACGCCATATTTTCTCACGGTGAGAAAACATGCGATATGACTCCGCGAGTTGTGCTCGCGTGTACCCATCACATAGAGGCTTGGCACAGTACAACTTTTTGTCGCTGACAAACGAAGCCGTAAAGCTGAATGCAGGTCGCGGACGGGGATGCAAATCTGCATTCGAAGTTAAAGACGGAACATTTGACCTACGGACGACTTCTTCTTGTCTGCCGCATCCACTTTTTGTCAGTTTGTACCAATCTTAACTTTCTCACGGTGAGAAAATTACTATATGTATCTTTTTTCGATACACTTTTTTTCGCCAAACTGTTTTTCTCACGGTGAGAAAAATTCCCCGTTTACTATACAAGAGCAGCTTTCACTGAAAACATATGTATTTCAGGTAGCAGAAGAATCCGATTAGCACGCCTGTTTTTCTTTCCTTCTAACCAAATCAACTTTTCCACCTTTTGAAACAATACATTTTTCAATGTTGTCTTCTGATGGGATATTGAACATTGCTTCTTTCAGAATCCTTTCCAGGATACCCCTTAAACCTCTTGCACCTGTTTTCTTTTTAATTGTCTCTTTAGCAATCTCTTTTAATGCTTCTGGTGTGAACTCTAATTCTACACCATCATACTTAAAGATTTCCTTATACTGGTTAACGATACAATCTTTTGGTTCAGTAAGGATTTTCATCATTGCCTCTTCATCCAGTTCATCAAGTGAGACGATAACCGGAACCCTTCCGATAAATTCTGGAATGAAACCATACTGCACAAGGTCTTCCGTTGTAACAAGCTTTAACGCTTCCCCGATTTCTTTTTCTTTTTCTTTCTCTACGTTTGAACCGAACCCGATAGCAGTATTTTTTGTCGCTGTCCTTTTATTGACGATTTCTTCCATGCCTGGGAAGGCTCCTCCGCAAATAAATAAAATATTCTCTGTATTTACCGGAATACATCTTTCATTCGGATTCTTTCTTCCGCCTGACTGTGCAACGTTTGCAATAGTGCCTTCAATCAGCTTCAGCAGTGCCTGCTGGACACCTTCTCCAGACGGGTCTTTCGTAAGGCTTGCTCCGACATTGGATTTTGCAATCTTATCAACCTCGTCAAGAAAAATGATTCCATGCTCGGCCTTATTAACATCTCCATCTGCAGCCTGAATCAATTTGAGAACTACATTCTCAACGTCATCACCCACGTAACCTGCCTCGGTGAGAGAGGTACAGTCAGCGATTGCAAATGGCACATCAAGCATTTTGGCGATGGTCTGGGCTAATAATGTTTTTCCACTTCCAGTTGGACCCATAAGAAGAATGTTGCTCTTGTTAATCTTTACATCGGAATCAATATCCATTCGTTTATAATGATTATACACAGCAATTGACATCGCAATTTTTGCGTCATCCTGACCAATGATGTATTTATCAAGCTCATGTTTCATCTCTCTTGGGGTCATCCTTCTGCCTTTCTTATTTGCAGAAATGTTTTCAATGTTTTTATATGTTTTACCGTATAAAATCTTAACGCATTCTTCACAGATAAGGCATCCATTAAGAGAAGAGCGATAAGCGCGTTTTGGTTTTATAATTTCTTCTCCGCAAAAGTTACATACCGGTTTATTATTTGACTGCATAGTTTTTACCTCCATTGTTTTCTACTTTTACTATGCAGATTTTTTGATTTACTAAAAAAATTTGCGGAAATATTTTTTCTCACCGATTTTCTCACGGTGAGAAACTTGGTAAAAGAAAATCTTTGTTTTTGATAACTTAGCCTTACGGCTTCGTTACCAAGTCTTGCAGAGGCTGAGTACAGAGAATAAATATGATACCTCGCCGTTCCGGCTCGTTACCAGATTTTATTGATAACCCCAGGCTTTGCCGGAGTCGTTACCAATTTGCGCAGCAAATGTCAAGCGAAGCCGTAAGGCTGAGTGCAGAGATTAAAATTAAATTTTCTCACAGTGAGAATAACAATCTCATAAGCATTACCTTCCTCGGTCTACTTCCTCAATCACACTTTTTACCTTCACAATCTTTGGTTTTGATTTTTCTGGATAAAGCCTCGGTGACTCCCCGCTCTGGTTAGAAGTAGTTTCTGCTCCGGAATTCTCATCCATGCCGGAAACATCTTCTGCTTCTTTTTCTTCATCCTCTTCCAGCTCCAGACCAAAATCTTCCTCCTCATATTCTTTATCCGGCTCAACGCCTGAAGCAGTAGCAGTGTCTCCTGCCTTCTTCTGGCGGTACGAGGCAAGCCGTTCTGCTGCCTGCCGTCTCTGTTCTTCAGTCATAACTCTTTTTTTCTTCTTCATAGAAAGCAATTCTCTTGGTGCTTCATATATTTTTGATACTACTTTTCCATTTACTTTTCCTACCTCGATTACTTTCCATGCTTCAGATTCTTCTACATATTTATCAAGTCTTCGCATGATATGATATTCAGTTGTAAATATCTGCATTTTTTTTGAATTTCCTGACATACAGATATGAGTTTCTCTTTCATCTTTATTTCTTTCTATAGCCATATTTTTTCTCCTTTAAAAAAATAAGTATTCAGTCATCTACAATATGCTGAATACTCACCTTTTTTTGTTGTTTTTTTTCTTTTTCTCACGGTGAGAAATTTATCGACAGGTGGAAAAACTGCGGTCACCTTCGATAACTCCCCGACTTTGCCGGAGTCGTTACCAAGCCTCGCAGAGGCTGACAAGCGAAGCCGTAAGGCTGAGTGCAAAGATTAAAATTGATAACTCGCGCTTCGCGCTCGTTGCCTAACTTCGGACAGGGATTCAAACCCGCGTGTGAAGTTAAAGTTAAAACCGGAACCTTTGACCAGCGGACGACTTTTCGTCGGCCGGGGACTTCCCGTTCTCCGTTAATCTCAATCCGGCAAAGGCTTCAGCTTTATCGTGAATCTGAATAAAATTGATATTTTTTAATGCTTTTTTATTGATTTTCTTTATTTTTTATCATATAATTTATTTAATCAAAATATTAAACTATAAAATACATTTTACAGAATAGGAGAATAGTTGTGAGAAAAGGAATAGTCTTATCATCTATTTTTGAGAAAGGTGGAACAGGGAAATCAACTATCACATACAATCTCGCTTATTATTTAAGCCAAAAATATAAAGTACTTGTCATTGACCTCGACGGACAGTCTGCTGACATTACATACTTCATGCTCGGAGAAGATAAGCTGAAATCCAGAGACAGTATGAAAACAATAAAATCTGTTTTTGAAAATTCAATGACTCTTGACAATGTAATTCTCACAGTCAAAGATAATCTTGATTTAATTCCAGCCAACACATATGTAACAGACTTATCCCCGGCATACAAGACATCTGTTTTTAAAAATATCATACGGCGGCTTAAAGAAGAATATGATTTTATATTTATAGATGTCTCACCGAGCCCGAATCATGGTCACGTATTATGCCTGAGTGTAACAGACTACCTTATTCCAATTACCGTACTTGATGCTGCTTGTATAACTGCATTAATGTCTCTCGATGAGAGCGTATATGAGGTACAGGATGCATCAAATCCGAAACTGAAATATTTGGGCATCGTAGTCAATAAATATGATAATAGAACAAACATCTCAAAAACTGTACTAAACCAATTAAATAGGCTCACCAAGGAACTTGGGACTTCTATTTTTAAAACAAAAATTCATCAGAATGTAAGCCTTAGCGAGCAAACTCTTTTTCATCAAAGTATTTTTGAATACTTAACACGCAACAAGGCTGCCGCAAAAGCAGCAAAAGAATATGCCTCTCTTGCGGAAGAAATTTTATCACGTATATCCCAAATAGAAGGAGATGAGCTTAATGTCTAAAGATTTATTCGCCAATATGGATGAACCGTCGTTCACAAGGAGAAAGTTTCCTCAGCTGGAAGAGGAGAAGAGGGAAGCAGAACTCATTGAACAGGCAAAGGAAAATAATAACTTAATCACTCTGCCTATTACACAGCTTGTCATGGACCCCGACAATGAATCTATTTTTGGTAAAATAGAGCTTGGTTCAATCGTCAACTTTTCTTCTGAAATTGAGCATAATGGGTTCAAAGGTGCCATCATGGCTTATCCAATAGATACAGATGATGGAAAAAAATATCAGATTGAATCCGGACATCGTCGTTTTCTTGCTGCGAAAGAGGCCGGGTTGGAAGAATTACCTGTTATTGTAACAGAACCTCCGCTATCTGACACCGAAAGAAAAATCCGCTTAATTGATATGAATATGCAGAACCGTGACCTAAAACCCTCAGTTTTAGCAAATGTTGCTTCTGTGCTGCTGGATAATATCACAGCAGAAGAAGAGAAGGATGGCGTGCCTGCAAAAAAAGATTTAGTTTATGGGCTTGTTGCCAGAAAAATGAATACTTCTCCGAAGACGATATACAGATATCAGTCCTTGAACAAATTGATTCCCAAACTCAAAGAATTTGCAGACGAAGGGGTGTCCTGGACAGCTTTAACACAGGCAGCGAAATTGCCGGAAGACAAGCAAGAATTAATAGCACTGGCCATATCAAACGAATTAGTAGAAAATCAAGCCGAAAATATAACAAGACCTTGGATTATTTCTTTAATCGCAAGGACATCTGGACAAACCGACGAGCCAAAGTCAAAGACTATAGTAAGAAGCAGGAGCGGTGCAAAGATTATTTCCAAATGTGCAAAGGATTTTGACTATATCTTCAGCGGAAATGCTACATTCAAGGATTCTGAAAAGAAGCAGGCGTTCGACGATTTAGTGGAATTGCGTGATAAACTCAATAAAAAGATATCAGAACTTGGTAACGAGATATTCTAATTTTTTTCATATTTTCTCACGGTGAGAAAACAAAAAAAAGAAGAGAAGAGGAGCATGTATCCTTTTCTCTTCTTTTTTTACGCTTGGTCCCTATTTAATAAAGCCCTTTCATACTCATCAAAATTATAATCTCGCTGATGAAAATTATTAAATTTATTTTGTTTTTTACCATTTTCTTTTTTAACCGGCAAATCGTAATTTTCTTTGATAGCCTTAATCATAAATCCGACTAAATTATCAATAGCATTAGTAGAAGAGGAGGCTACCATATATGCCTTTTCAATTTTTTGAATATCATATTCCGCAGCTTTGCATATAACACTTATGTCATCATACGACAATTCTTCTTTTATAAGTGTTTTAACTTTAAAGAAAAGTTCAAATTGTTCCTCCTGGCTTAACTGCGATTTACTCTTCTTAGTTGCTTCTGTTTTTTTCTCTTCTTCATTTTCTTTATTTCCGAGTTCTACAAAAAAAGTAATCGCGTAAACTTTTCCACCATGACCAGCCTTTTTAGGTTCATACGAAACAAATGTTCCGTTGTCCACTCTATTGATTTCTTTCACGGCAACCTCTATGACTTTCCTTCGGAACTCATACCAATCAGAAAAGCTTTTTTCCGTTGCCTTTTCTACAGCTTTATCATAATCAGGAGTAGGAGAGCCAGCCAGCACTTTCTGTACCGCGCTAGTCTCTGCATTTACGACGCCTAACGACAGCTTTAATTCAGACAATCCAATTTCTATTTTATAATGTCCTTTTGTCGCCTCTTTTTTAGTATATTTTGCTACACCAGGTTTTTTCATATTATAACACTCTGACAGTAATATCTCATGCAGACGTAGTGCATAAACACTATTATATGCCAGTATAACAGGGAGGTCCAAAACCGTAAAAGGAGCCTCTTGTGTTAAATATTTTTTTAGCTCATAATTAAATTTGACTGTAAAGGTTCCTTTTTCATACTGGGCCATTGATATTAATGATATGTATTTGAATGTTTTTATGTCATCGTTTACAAAACCAATCGTCCTAGATGTCATAGCCGCTGCTGCTTTATTTAATTGTGTATAAAAACTTCCTCCAGATACTCTCAATAATTCTCTGAGTTCTGCAGCCTTTATCGAACAAACCAATCCGCCAGTCTCGCCTTCATCATTATATTGCCGCTTCTGTAGTTTTGAGAGAACAATATTTAACAATTTTTGTTCCATTAATGAGGCCTTGTACTTACTATCTATTAATGTATTTGATTTTGAAAACAGGTCTCCATGGCATTCATATAATACATCAGTATTTTCTTCTTTTTTTCTCAATTTGTCACACTCCAATTTAGACTGGATTTTCTCCAAAATGAACGGTAAACTAATAGGTATTATATCAGCGCAGGCAAAAAAAAGCAACCAAAACTCCAAAATGAACGGTAAAGACTCTTACCGTCCAAATATGGAGTGTACATTTTACTCTTTGGGCGACTCCATATTTAGACGCAAAAAAAACTCCAAATTCAAACGGAAGTAATTTACTATCCCGTTCAAATATGGAGTAAATTTTGTATTTGATATTTTTTTTGACCGTCCAAATATGGAGTTTATAGATTAGATTTCTCTGAAAATTAACATATAACCCTATACGCTCCATATTTAGACGGGATAGACAAGTTTAATCATGTCGGCATATTTATTTTACTTCTTCAAAATATTAAATTACCGCTTTGTAAACGTAATCTACGGGATTTTCATTGATAGACAATACGTAAAGTGTACTATTTTTTGCTTCTTTATTCTTTATATAAAAAAGCTCCATATTTGAACGGTTTTAGATTTTTACTTCCGTACAAAAAAGGAGCCCATCTATTATTTGTTATAAAAAATGCTCCATATTTGGACGGAATATTTTTTCAACTCCATTTTTAGACGGTTAAGCAATTGAATTTTTCTCCACATATGGCCGGGATACAATAACGAAAAGCTCTTATTCTGGACGGAAGTTACAAAATATCTATAAAAATACGGTTTTTGCGCCAGATTTATCCGCTAATTCCTCCAAAAAACTACTTTTTCATATCAGAAAAACAACTCCATTTTTAGACGGTTGTCGCTCCTTTATCATTTCGTAAGTTTATCCACATAAATACGTAAGTTCATCCGTAAACCTACGCTAAAAAGTCTTAGAAGCCTTGCAAATAGCGGCATTTGTAGCATATAATAAATAAATGAAACTTATGTTGTTATTATATATAATAAAACAACCTCCATTTTTCAAAGTTCAAAAGAGTAGAAGAGTAGTGTCATACAAAAAACATATGACAAAAAGAGGGTATGCCTTTGTTGATAACTCACGCTTTGCGTTCGTGATAACTCGGGCTTACGCCTTCGTTACCAGAATAAATATAACCAAGCGGCTTTTGCCGCTGACAAACGAAGCCGTAAGGCTGAGTGTAGTGCACGAACGGGGATTCAGACCCACATGCGAAGTTAAAACCGGAACATTTGGCCCGCGGACGACTCTTTGTTGACCGGGAACTTCCCGTTCTCCGTTAAAACTATCGAGTTAAGTAATTATACTCGATACTTATCAAAAATACCACCTATGATTTTTTTAACTCAATAATCAATGGCGGTATTTTTTACGAGAAATGGACGCTCTGGGACTCGAACCCAGGACCGACCGGTTATGAGCCGGTTGCTCTAACCAACTGAGCTAAGCGTCCATATAATTAATACTATGTTTAATTTAATTTTAAATCCACTAATCCGGCTCATACCTTCCGGTTACTCGCCAAATCTGTGACTCTGTCACATCTTTTTCTTCGCACGCCTTCGGCGTTGAGCCGGTTGCTCTAACCAGCTAAGCGTCCATGGTAACGGTGGTTTTATGCAATGCCATAGGCTTTACGTTATGTGCAAGATTGTTTTTATCTTGTTACATATATAGTATGCTGAATCAATATTGTTTTTGACGAAAAAAGAAAAAATATTTTATTTTTTTGGTAACTCAGGCTTAGCGGGGCCCGTTACAGAACTTCGAATGTGGATTCTGGTTCACTTGTAAAGCTGAATATGAAAACCTTGATTCACGAAAGATGCTACCATGTTACCAAAGGACGGAATACCGCGGCCAGGCTGGCCGTCGTGGAAGGATTGCTATAAGCGGTCCGACCCCGAACAGTCTGGTTGTCCATCGGTTCGGAGGTTGCTTGACGTGTGCGGGGAGTCAGAAACTCCGTCAACGCCTGGTGGCGGTGAACTTATGTTCACTGAATCATTACCGTCATTTTTCGGTTCCTCATTCAGCCACTGTATACAATCATCAAGAGTATCGTCGTAATTATTGAAGACACCTCCAGAAGGGGAATTGTAAACGGTATCATGTGTTTCTATAGGATTTTCCCAATCATAGTCTACGTCGAATTCGTAGGACTCATGCACCAATAACGGGGCCAGTTCCTCAACAGACATTTGCCGGATGCGGTCAAGATTTCGAATATGTTTCTTCCGTTCCAATTTTATTTTTCCTCCTTTTTTTTGCTTTTCGTTACGCTACTTGACATGGTAATAGTAGTAAACAGTTGCAGATGTATACTTTCCAAAGAAAAAATCATTTTTTATATTGTTTTTAAGCAAAAAACCATAACTTTGTCATAGCGTTATCAATAGCATCATCATTTATTGTAGATGTGTATACAACACAATAGTGTATAAGCATTCTACATTCCCCCAATTAGACTTAAAAAATTATACTTTCATCCAACTTAAGTTAAATGTTTGAATGAAAATGGTTGACTTTCCCCCAACTGAAGTTAAAAAATTATGCTTCCCCCCTAAGTTCGACTTAATATATTTAATATGAGTTGGAGGAAAGCAGTAATAAATAATGCATTTTATGTCTTTCCCCCAACTGAAGTTAAGACCTTCCCCCAAGTCGAGTTAAACCGACAATCATTTATTTATGGAAACTATATTTAGAAGCAGTGGTTTCTACATCTATACGACAAACCCAGATTTTTCAAATAGATGTATGGAAAAGGCCTGAAAATCACATATTTTTGTAATTTTTAGCCTTTTCTTACAACCAAGCAGTCGCCGTATCTTGCGATAAGAAATCACCATTCTAGTTCTGAGAAATCTTTAATATATTTTTCTTCCCTGCCAAAGTCTTGTCTCATTTGGTCCACATACGCATTGTATTGCACAACCATTTGTGACTTTATTGTCTGTACTTTATCCAATAATTCCTGATTATCTGGATTATTTGTTTCAATCCCTTTTAATACATTGATGATATCATTCCCGAACACATATTCGTCGCATGCTTCAAGCAATTCTGACCAACAGCCTTGTTTTGCCTCAGGCAATCTTTCTTTATATGCAATATACAAAAAATCATCTTTGAATGTGTGGTTATGGAATGGGCCCGGTTCATATATCATATCCACGACACCTGCTGTTTCCATATATCCGTTCTTTTTGTAGTTAGAAATGCGTACATAACTTTTAGGCAAGTCTTCCGGCTTTATTTTTGTTTTCCGCCCGCTTTTCCATCCGGAGTATAAATAGCCTCCAGGAATCTCAAAGTGCATATATACAGATTTATCATGCCGTAGCCGCATTTCCTTTTCTTTCAAAAATTCCTTTGCACTTTTAAGATTTCCGTTTGGCATTGTTCCTTTCACAGAAAACCTTATCCCGGGAAAATCTCCATTTTTATCTTTTGCGGATTCGGAAAACATTTGAAAAGCAAATCTGTCTTTTAATGCAGCGACAGTTTCTTTTGTGATTTCCCCGTATACTGTACATGGAATAAGCCTGTCTGCAGGGGCTTTTCTAACAGGCACCAGTGAATCGTAACTACAATTATAGAATTTGCTTGCAAATCTTCTTTTTGCCATGTTGAGCTCTCCTCCTACATCCTGCGTTATTTTTCGTTGTTCGTTGTTTCTGTTGTTTCATCTTGGATATCGAAACTTGAATAGTTTTCTTTCAGACAACCTGCCAATGTACTGATTAAGATGACTGTCATTACAAGCGCAAGCATCACTTTAAAAAATTGTTCCATTTGTGAGTTCAAAATTATCGCCTCCTTGTTGTCGTATGACCGGCTGTGCCGGCCTCTTCACATACAATATGCCGATTTTCTGCAAAAAAGGAAACGATGCTTTATCGTATCGGTTCTTCTCACCGTGAGAAGAACCGCATATAAAGATTACGCTGCGACCATCATTTTAGCCTCTACTACATCTGTTTTAAGAATACTTTTAATCGGGACCAGATATCCGGAAGCACCCTCTCACATCTTTTTCCATGTCACCCTAAGTGATTTCGCCTTATCCTGGTCTGCCTCCATTTCAGCAATGAACGCTCTGAATTTTTTCGGGTCCAGTACAAATGCTTCACCTGTATGGTCTAACAGGTAAATGATATGGTCTGCCTTTGTTCTTGCAAAGCAGCCCGGGTTTCTGTGTGAGAATTTCTCATAAGCCAGATTTCCCGTCCTGTGTGCCATAGTATCGGTTTTGATTTCAGCAGTGGACACATGGCCATCTGCATAAACGATTTCAAAATCAATATCATCATCGATTCCACGTCTTGTATTGCTAATATCTCTGACGTTTACAACACTTTTATACTTTCTCAGATGTCTGGCAATACGCTCTTCGCCCTTTTTTCCATAATCCAAATCACGTACAAAACTTCTTCCCTGTGTTTCCCATAATGTCCTTTCTTCTGCTTTCTTTGTCATAATACTTACAACTCCTTTTCGGTTCTTTTTTTTGTTGTAAGTAATATGCTTAAAAACAAGGCAGGCGTGATTTTTTTGCGAGTTATTTATTCTACGGATTTCCTATAGGCATGTTTTTTCTCACGGTGAGAAAACGTCTGTGAGAAATCTATATTTCTGGCTGTGCTTCCGTTCAGCAACCTTTCCACTTTTTTCTTTTTATCCATATTTTTCATATTTCTTTTGACGATTTAATTCACAAACAACGAAAGGGGAATATTTTATGGAAATCTTAAAAGAACTGTTAAATGAAAATGAAGCAATTTATGAGGTCACATGCTGTGCGAGCAAATCAACGTATATCATTGGACCTGTTGTTGAAGATATCAACCGAGATATTGATTTGTCCGGATGTATTGAAGAGACATTGCACAGAATGCTTGAAAACGGATGCCTGGATTCCGATATCTTCTGTGTACTGAGCGCAACAAAGGAAGATACAAAACAGGAGCAGCATGAAAGTGACTATAACATTGACCTTGGATATGTAATCTGCGACTTTTATCCGACTGGTGTTGTTGAAACTGGAATCTGTTACGAGCAGCCGATGGTTGCTTATACAGTACATTATTGGGATACTGTATTATGCAAGAATTTTACAGTTAAGGAAGATGCGACAGATGAAGAATTACTGCAGGCAATGGGTGACAAATTTGGATTCAATACAGAAGAATATATCGTCAATGATGTTCGTGATGATGGCACCTTGATTGGAGTGCAGGACGTACTTGATGATACGCTCTTGTTTGTTTTGAAGCGAAAATTCGAGGCAACAGCCAAAGACATCGCCGCATAAAAGCAATAAGCAGCGGGAACGATAATCTTTCCGCTGCTTTTTTTTGTCTTTTCTTTATATATTGTTGTATCCTTTTTTCAGATGCTCTTTTGCGATAGCCAAAATGTCTTGTGGTGCGTTTCTTCCCTCTGCGCTATAGTATCTCTTAACCTGCCCCGTCCTGGCAATCAGTTTTGTCACCATCTTTCCGGTTCTCTGATTATGTACAACGATGATGCCGGTGTCTGTTACAGAATGGATTTCCGGCCCGTTTGGATGCCCTCTATCCACGACGAAACTATTCACAACATTTCCTTCGCCGATTACATCTGAAATCAGGGATTCTCTTGTATACCTGTTTTCTTTGTAGTGTTCGCTGACTATACATACCGCCTCCTGTACTGCTGCTTGTTTCCTGTGTCAGAGACAATATGCTGAAAAATGCAGTGTATTTTGCGACGACAAAACAAAACGCCGGCAGTAACTTGCCGGCGTTTCTCGTTCTCACTCTTCTCTTTTTCTGGCTATCTTGTTTCTTTTGCGCTTTTTAAAACGGCTCATCTACCACCAGCAGACCATATCCTTTTTCTTTTCGTTTATACAGAATGCTCAGCGTGTCATCACGGTCAGAGTCACGGAATACATAAAAATCATGGTCTGTATACTCCATCTCTACACAGGCTTCTTCTCTTGACATTACCTCTGCAGCAATCATCTTCTCGCGGTCAATCATCTTAACCATCTGCGCAGCGTCATATGTAGATGTGCATGCATCAGCTACCTCTGTAGCATCAGCCTCGCGGATGGTCTTACTGCCGGCTCTTTTTCTTCCTTTTTCCTTCATTTTTTTTACTCTCTCTGCTGCAATATCAACGGCATCATTCATTGCTTTATATAAGTCATCATCCGTAACTTCTGCCCTTACTACATTTCCATTGAACTTAACGGTGACCTCTGCCCTTTTTGCATTGATTTTTCCTTTTTTTGCAGACACCAGAACCGCGACAGAAGCATCGTCTCCAACCAGGCGCTCAATCTTTTTGATTTTTTCTTCTGCTGCATCTTTAATCCCTTCTGTTAATGTAAAATTCTTTCCTGAAATTGTAAGTCTCATAAACGAGTCCTCCTTCGTATTTGTTTTTGTATATGTAGTATGCCGAAAAAACACGAATGGTTAATTTTTTTGCGAAAAAAAACTAAAAAAAGAACAAGCACAAAAATGTACTTGTTCTTTTCTGTATAATTAGCAAAACCGCAGCTGTCCGCTTTCTTCGGTTGTGACTGGAGTCTCAGCCTTTATCAGCAACACAGCCGCATCGGCTTTCTTTGGCACAACGGTTTCAATGTTCTCTACTACCGGGACCATCTTTTTAGCCAATGCCATCAAGCGGAAATATTCAGCAGTTCCACCATCTTCCTTTTCGCTTGAAGCGTAGTTTCTGATAGCCGTTGACAACATTTCAAAAGAAACAAAACGGTATCTACTTATCGGATTTCTATTTGACACATTTTCAAGAACATAAGGATTATCGCCAGCATCAGGACGGTATGAAACGAATTCATAGACAATCCCATTGAGCCGGCATCCAACTCTGTATCCTTCTTCGTTAAGACCCATATCCTTTAATACGGTCATCATGTCCGTATTTGCAACCTTCTTTGATTCGTTCAGGGTTGCAATACGTGCACGGATATCTCTTCTAGCCTCATTCACTGCTGCAGAAGACCTGATATCCTCTATACCGAGCATTTCTGCTTTATCTGCAAGCTCGTGAATCTCCTGGAGTGCTTCGCGAATCATCATGTTAACGCCGTCTTCAAATGGAACAGAAAACATATATCCTTTGAGGTCAGAGAACTCCGCCATTCCATTCTTGAGGCTTTTAAGGACATAATAAAAGCCCAGTTCATCCATAGCGCCCATCTCGTAAAAATCTGCCGGAAGTCCGTACGCCGGGCATACCTCCGCAAACATAGTCTTGTCTGTATCCTCAACGAATACCGGTCTTACTCTCTTCTTTGTTGTAAACATTTTACCCATAATAAGGCTCCTTTCTTTGTATCAAAAAGTATCAAAAATTTTATACAAGTTTAATATGCAAAACGCACGGAGTCTTAAAAAAAGCAGCCGCACAACAGCCAGACAGTTTCTCATTGTTTTCCCATTGCTGCCTGCATGCTACGCCACTCTATTCCTACACCCAGCCTATTGCCAGTATTTGTGCTAGAGACAAACCAATATGGAGTGTATAAGTATTTTGTAATGGCTCAAATCTTCACATCTTTACTTGCTTTTCAAGCAAGTAAATCTGAAAGATTTAGAGCGTCGCTGAATAGGCTTACGCCTATTCGCTCCCAGTTTTTCATGCTGCGACATGTGCGTAATTCTACGGTGCTTTATTGGCTATTGGCTAACGCTCAGCAGTCAGTCGTATACACTAGGTATCTGGCATTTGTTTCGGTGAACTGGCGTTCACCTACACCAGACGCTGTGGCAGTCGTTAAGTTGCCGGGTTTTGTGTTCCACAACGTTTAACATACGAAAAAAGTAACACTTTGTCGATAAATTTGAGCTTGCGCCATATGACCCCGGCAATAGGAGTGAGCTGAGCGGGTTGACATAGTTTCTCCTATGAAGGAATATGAAGAAAAAATAACTACAAAAAGAGTTATTTTTCCAGAAAAACTATGCCAATCCACACTCAGCCCACTCCAAAAAGTAATGACACCCGTATAATGAGTCGTTCGCCTCGCATATCATGACGGCTTTGAATAGTCGCTACTATTAGCAGCGCATGCCTTATTGCAGTGAGTCTCGCGACTCTCTGCGGATGTGGTCATATAAGTCACCTTATATTTTTCGCCGCCCCTCACATCCTTCACTTTCGTTCATTAAGCATGTTCAGGATACTTAACTTATGAGGAAGACATTCTTTTCTTCTCTGTTCTTCCGCATAGGTTAAGCATCCTCGGCATTCGCAGCAATTGCGTGCGAGCCCCCGCGTCCTACGTTTAACCCTATATTTATTTCTGAATATACGTGTTTTTCAACATCTAGACATTGCAACGTGTCCTTAGGCTTATTGAGGTCCTGAAACGCGCCTTGACCCCTTTGGTGCCCCAGCTGATTCAAAGCCTTATCTGCTGGTCCCCGCCGACTTCTTGCCGCTCGGCCGTTCACTTAACGTTGTTTTAGTAATTGTTGATGATATCTTCTTTTTAACTGATAAATTGTTATCCATGAAGATATTGGTATTCTTTTGTTGCTATTTTTTCTTTCTTTTTTTTGGTAACAAAAAACACCCGTCAAACGCTGCATCTGCAGCACCCGTGGAATCCACGGCAATCCCTGCTGTATTACTACAGCAGCATCTCGTTTCTCATCACGCTCCGGTTCGTCCGTTTGCGCCCTGTACTGATAACAGGTGATGCCTCATGATTTTATTTTTTATTTAAAATCCCATAAAACCGCCGGTCTTATATGACCAGGTTGCAACGGAATCATGGTCTTCGTTAACGAGTTTCTTTTGCATCATTTTTTCGGTGCAATTCCAATATGCTAAATAAAATAAAAAAAGTGCGAAAAATAAAAATATTTTTTTTGAAAAATAAACACTGAAAAATATTCTATATAAAAAATAAAAAAGACGGCTTTTTGAGCCGTCTAAGCATGTTTTTTCTTATTTTGCAAAGGAAAAGATTAACGCGATGATTCCAACTATCAAAAGAATCATCAGTGCTGCCGTAATTAGCCCACTTGCTGCCAGAAGAATCATAGCGACCGGAAAAAAGATAAAAGAAAGGATTAATTTTCCGACACTCCATGCCAGCTTAATTGCAAGCCAGAAAAAATCTACGACAACAGCAAACATTAAAATAATAAAAATTGTACTTAACATATTGATTGCCTCCTCTGTTTAGAAAAAAAATAAAAGGGGATTATTTTATATCCCCTCTGAAAAAATCAAATTCTTTCAAGTGTCAGTCTAAGTGTCTTTCCGCTTAATTTAACACTCATTTCAACATGGCCATCCGCAACATACATAAGTGTTCCATCAACAATCTTGCTAGAACTATACCCAAGCAGTTCGTCATGCATTTCATAAGATGCGATGCCAAGGTCCGCATCTGTCTCTAATGTGATGTCTTTGAGCTCAAGCTCGTTTCCATCCGGTCTCTGAACATTAACGTCCATTTTATTACCCATGATAGATACGAACACATTTTCAACATAATCGGCCCCTACTGGAAAACGATTGCTGGTGATATCAATGACCTTCCACATGCCATCAAAAGACACTTCTTCTGAATAGTCATCGTTTTTCTCCATTGAGAACACCTCATCGTTTCCATCCGGTCCTGTTTTATGCAGGGTTTCTGTCACGTTGTTATAATCCATTGTGACTACATCTTTATCTAATGCTTCCAGGAAGCTTACAGACAAGTTGTCTGCATACCATTTGCCCTGTGTAAATACAACATCTCCAGGCTTAGCATCGTCTGTAAAACGAATGTAATAATCGCCATCATCTTTTAACTCAACAACGGCTTCTCTTTCATCCCATGTTCCATACCATGTTCCAACAACGCTATTAGATACATATGACTCCATAGCGGTTTCTTCCGGTGTTGGGTCTTTTGCAAAAGTCTGAGCTGGAGACAGTGCAACAACAGAAGCAGCGATAACAACAGTGACCATTTTTTTTGTGATTTTTTTCATTTTTTTTCTTCCTTTCATGTTTGAAAAATTATTTTATCGATAATAATATGTAGGATTTATTGAACCATAAAAAAAAGAAGTAGATACATATCAAGTATCTTCTTCTTTTTTTTGGTTCTTTTTGATAACTCGCCGTTCCGGTTCGTAACCAAGCCTCGCAGAGGCTGACAAGCGAAGCCGTGATACCGCGAGCTATGCTCGCGTGTACCAGACGAGGGCGGGTTTCCCGCCCGTCGATAAGGCTGAGTGCAGTGCACGAACGGGGATTCTGACCCACGTGTGAAGTTAAAACCGGAATATTTGACCCGCGGACGGCTTTTTGTCGGTCGGGGATTTCCCTTTCTCCGTTGATACCTCGCCTGCTTTGCCGGACTCGGTACCAGAATAAATATGATAACTCGCCGTTACCGGCTCGTTACCAGATTTTATTAATTTGTATGTGCTGCTGCTCCAGCCGTACCCGGCTTGATATCTTTTGTTTTTGCCGTGCTGGTGCCATCAGAATCGATATAGTTGTCTGTATCTGGTTCAGAACCTGAATCGGCGTTTTTCTTACTCTTCTGTTCGGATGCGGCTGCCATCTTCTTTGCTTTTTTCAGTTCTTTTTCCGTGCTCTTTTTCATATTTAACTGCATTTCATAATCATCAGTCCTTAAAGTACATATAATAGTCTTGTCATTAAGGGAAACCATATCCAGGATAAATGGCTTATCGTTATTTTTTATTGCACAGGTTAGCGTTCCGTGCTCAAAAGAGCCGTCCAGTTCGTCAGCCTGGATTGGATTGTTCGATGAAGTGTTGTCAATATAAATATCAACTTTTTTGTTTTTAATGTTTAAAAAAGCACTTGCAATTCCAAATGTAGATGGTTCAGCGGAAAGTTTTCCAATACTTACAGAGTCTGCTTCCCAAATTCCGTTAAAATCGGATTCATCAGCATTTTTATTTGGCGTTTTATCAGATTCTGAGGAAGAGGCATCTTCGTCTTTTGTTAGCTTCATTTTTGCCCCCTTAACCTTCGTGATGAGGCTGTCCCCATTAAATATATATGTCGTTTCACTGTTGTCCCCTTTATCTGTGATGACGTTGTCTCCATCCATTATCCATGTTCCGGTCTCTTCATTTCGTCCCTCAAAGTCTATACAATATGCGCCTCCGTTCTTTAGGTTCAGCACAACTGACATTCCGAAAATCTTTCCATACCATGTGCCTACTGGTGTGCCTTTCTTTTTTGGAGTTTCTGTCTGTGCAGGCGCCTGAGGCTCTGCCTTTGCCGAAACAGCCGGAGCGACAACTCCGGCGACCATGCTTGCAACCATGCTGGCTGCTACAATAGCCATTATCCACTTCTGAATAGCTCTTTTTCTATTTTTTTTGGTGGTTCTTTGATTCACTTCGGTCTTTTTGTCCATTAGTTCACCTCCTCTTCTCCAGCGACTTCCCTCGCGTAAAATTCGTTGACATATTTCGTATATTCATTCATAATCCTGCGTTCCTCATCGGTCGGAGCCGGCTTTTTTCTATCTGCCGGATAGAAAAACTCTGATGCTCCATCTGAACGGATAACATAAAATGCCTTGCTGGAAAGCGGTGTCACGACAATTGTATCGGCGTAAAACTGCTTGTCGACCATTTCAATAAGGACATTTTCTATATCATCAATGTTTTTAATTTTGGCAACAGTTTCAATGACCTCACCAAGAAAAACGGAATTTAAGCGATATGTCCCATCTTCATATGATACGGACAGTCCCTCATACTGCATTGATGGAATCAAGATGATTGTATCCGGGTTATAAAGTTCTATATCAGTAAAACGCGATGTGCGCTTGTAAAGGTCAATGATTGGTTTATTTCCTGCCAGTAGGTTTTCAAACTGCTTGTTTGTCATCGGGCCAAGTCCGTCAATGCATACAGAAAGAACCCGGCTCAATTCTTTGTCATTTCCGGTTAGGATGCTTTCCTGTTTTGCAGTAATCCCGGAAATATCCTCTACGTTTACAGGAATCCATTTTGAAAATTCAAAATCATACTGAAAATATTTTGAACTTGTAAGCGCCACCTCATCAACAGAGTCATATTTAAATAGCGTAATCTGTACATTGTCTGGATATTCAATCTCATCAGACATTTCGTCCAAATCTTCGTCGATATCTAAATCGTCATAATCATCTTCATCATCCAGGTCGAAGATATCTTCGGCCTCATCTTCGTAGCGCGATACGATAGCCAGGATGTACGTATAGGTTTCATCTCTTCCAGACAGCGTAACGCCACGAAGCCGCAGTTTGTTATTTACAATGCTATCTTTGAAAGCGTCCGCATTATGCACAGAAAAGGTTATATGTCCAAGACCTGCCTTGGCAATTGCGTTTTTAGCCGCTTCTTTCACCATATCACGTGTTTCCTGGCAGAACTTTCTGTAAGTATTAAAGGTATTTTCCATATCATCAAAGAAAGATAGATTCAAGCCACCGTTATCCTTCTCATTATTGCTGTTTCTTCCTTTCTGCATTTCGGTCATATCAATAGTTTCAATATTATTTTCATTCATATTAGTTTCCTCGTCTTTCTATCTGATAGTTTTTTACTTTTTATAATAGGTCAGGTATTTCTGAAAAAACTGTTCTTCCTCAGCGGGCATTGTTGCTTTGTCTCCTATGTACTCATAGCTTCCATTTTCTCTTACATCAATCAATGAGTTTGCTGACAACGGAACAATGGCTGCTGAATCCGGATAAAACTTTCTATCCAGCATATCCGTCAATATTGAACAAATCTCGTCTTCAGATTCTGTCCTTAGAATCGTTTCAATTACCTGTTCATGCGCTACAGCGTTTAGTTCGTAAAAACCATTATGGAAGGTAACGCTCAGACCATCCGCTGCATCACTTTTCAATGGAGCTAAAAATGCTTCCTGGCCTTCCTGGTCAAAATTGAGACTTACAAATAAATCAGTTTTTTTATATAAGTTGAGAATTTCCTCATTCTTCTCACATAGTTCCTCAAATGCAAAATCAGGCATGATTTTTTTGCCAGTGCTGCTCACTTTTAGAAGTAACGCTTCATTCGAATTTGGCCTATTCTGTATGATATCAAACTGCTTCTGCGTATAGCCAAGATGATTTGCGTAGTTTACAATGCTCCAGTCCATTAGTTTAAAATCAAACACCCAGAATCCATTCATTGGGCCGCTGCTTGCCGTTCTGTATATAGCCGCCGATATCTCAGGCATCGGGCCGTTATTGTTTACCTTTGCAATAATCGTATAAGAATAGTCGCCATCAGAGCCGGTTATCGGAAGCGGCGGGATGTTTCCTCGACTGCACATTAAGAGATTTACTAATTTGGGGCTGCTGCCTAGTTTAAAGTCTACACTGCCAAGGCCAATAGTTTCTGTCATCTGGTCTATTGCTCTGGTCAGGGTCTGTTCCGTGATTTTATATATTTTTGATATAATCTCGCATTCATCCGATAATTTTAAGAATAAACTCATATCGATTTTACGTGCTTTTTTATGTACGGCCGAGATATCAATAGTTTCAATATTAGAATCATCTGTTGTGTAATTTTCCATTTTTTCTTCTAGCTTCCTCCGTATTTTTTAGTAATATTTTTTTTGCTCTATCTACAGTATGCTGAATTTTTTTCTTTTTTTTGTTTCTAATATTTTTGTTCATATTAAGTACAGTTAAAAAACAAGAATGGTGATGTTAAATTTGTAAATGTTTAACTGTTTTTTTTGTAAACAAGCATACATATGTGTGCTTTTTATATAGATTTACTTTTTTAAGAGCCTGTTCTAATGGCCTTGACATAAGCAATCTGTCGATTTGTACAAACGAAAGAAAGGAAAAAACATGAAGAACTTAATTTTTGGAAGCAAAGAGAACTTATCATTAGAAGAAAAATACGTTGAAGCGTTGGCGCTGATTGCTGGAGTATTGGCGGTTTTATTTCTGCCTACATCGTATATCATTCCAATCTTGCTGATTACCGTATGTGGTTTTAACGCCATCCGTGCAGGGTACACCTGGAAGCGTGCAGCCTGGGGCGTAGCGGCCTTTAC
>OLRQ01000084.1_pt1 | contig 99299 bp, 95 predicted proteins | sample 1671971 | NCBI WGS metagenome assembly OLRQ01 (sample SAMEA3136631, study PRJEB25190) | human gut metagenome | biome: human gut; feature: human-associated habitat; material: faeces | place: Austria | collected 2013
TCCCAAAAAGTGGCTATATGTCCCGAATGGTAATTCCTAAAGAACATCCTTCAATCATTGGAAATCTTCCTCTAATTTTCACATATTTACTTAATCACTTTCTTATTATAACACTTTTATGCAAATATCTTATAGATTGCTTACAGAATAATCAAGCAAATGCGTTTATTGTTTAAAATATTTTTTGACTTGAAGGTAAGATAGAAAATCACAGAGGATTAACAAAAGCATTAATACGGCTAGTACTATACGGTCTGTGGTATCACTGAATGTTAGTAATGTGTAAAACTCTACACTAAGCACTAGAAATGTGATGACAGGAAAGACAATGAAGGACTGCCGTATTGTTAACAGATTTACTGAATCTGGACGCTTCTTAAGCATACGGTAGAGCAGTCCATTAACAAAAATGACTACGAAAGCTAGTGCTCCGACTGCTAGCCAAGTTCCTGGCGAGATCTTGCTTTTGTAGAGAGAAAGGCTGATACTTATAAGGAAAACTGCCAACGCAGCAGTGATGGTTCTAAAAGATCGCAATACACTCGAACTAATATTCTTTAACTTCATGATAAAACACCTAAACTATGAATAACCTCAGTCAGTCTTGCAAACCTAATAAGCTATTACATTTAACTCTATTCCTCTCTGTATTTTATTATACAGCTGTAAGATTTCAAGTAAGCCCTTAGCGATTAAATTCTACTGGAGATGTAATACAGTAGTGTCATTAGTACTGATACTTTAAATAAACGAATATACATATCTTTATTTTTTCTATTACAAAAATATGCAATCAAATATAATACAATCTCCGCTATCATTAGCAAGAATAATTTTACTTCGGGAACATCAAAAATAAGCATTTGCAAGCATCTTACGTTCAAAGTGACCAAAGGTTACTTTTGAAACTGTACCCACTTTTTAAAAAGTAAGCTATAAAGAAGCACCGTTAGCCCTAGCAAGTTAATGGTATGGTGAACTGCATCCAAGCTTCTAAATAGATTAGCGAGGCCCATTACGATGAGAATGGTAGCCAGTAAATACGGTTTTGAGTTTTTAAACATACTTTTCTCCTTAAAGTGTTTTTAGCTAGTCTGTGCATAATCTATGAATTTTATTATAGATTGGAAGCCGATAAAAAAGTAGTGACATAAATGTCACTACTTGTCTGACCTTATATCCTTGATAACCGTACACATAAGAAAAAGAAATAAACATAACCCGATAAGATTTAGGCATTGAAGTCCAAAATTCAGTTTTTCTCCAAAGTTATGTAAGGCAACAAGGACGAAGCCCATAGACATCATTAGAGACACTAGGCGTTTTTTGGTCATGATTACAAATACCTCTTCTCTTATATCGAAATTTTCAATCATAATTCACATGCTATTCACAGACCAGCAATTGACAAGACATTTCAGTTAGGATTTCTTCTTAACGGAATTGGTAGCCTTGTGTTTTTCAAGAAATGACATAATTGGCTTATCTAAAAAACTCATAACAGCCATGGAAACCATCCCTAAAATATAACTTTTCAAATCAAACATAATCCATCACCACCAGCATGTTGCTCCATAACCAACACCACCTACGATAGCACCTCCAGCTGCTCCTGCGACAGCACCTTGCCAAGTACGTGTTTTGATACCTAGTCGTAAACCATTACCAACTCCTGTAGCTACTCCTTGTTTAGCAAAACCTCCCCAGCTACATCCACCACCTTCAACACTAGCAAGTGTTTCGAGGTCAAGGGTGTTAAAGTTTTCAATTGTTTGAGTTGCCATGGCAACTACCTCCTAAAATTTTTATCGTGTGATCTCTCAATCACATCTTTAGTATAGCATTCAAGTGTCTCTATCAGAGCTAGCGTCCCAAAAAGTGGCTATATGTCCCGAATGGTAATTCCTAATGTATATTATTTCTAAAATTCAGAAAAAAATCTCATTTTATACTCATAAAAAAATGAAAAACCGTTTTCTTTATGTTACAATTTTTCAATAAACAGTATTCGTCATAAAAGAGAGGACTAGACCTTGAAGATTTACCTATTAGAAGATAATTCTATTCAGATGGGTCGCTTGGAAGAGGCTGTGGCACATGAACTTAAATCCTTCGGAAAAGATCTATCTTGTGTCCAGTCTTTTGACAAACCTGACCAGTTGTTATCGGCTATCACTTCTAATACAAGCGATCAGATTTTCTTTCTTGATATTGAAATTAAAGGTGAAGATAAGAAGGGACTTGATATCGCTAAAATCATACGTCAAAATAACCCTTATGCTATCATTGCCTTTGTCACTACACATATAGAGTTCATGCCTCAAGCTTTTGGCGTTACAGCCTATAAATACATCAATAAAACCTTAGATGAAGCTAGCTTTAGAAAAGAAATAGGGGAAACCATTGCTCAAGTCTTCCCTATTAACGCAACTACCACGGATGAGTTTTTTCTCTACAAAACAGAGTCTCAATTAATAAACCTTCCTATGGATCAAATTCTATACCTATCCACATCAGATATCAAACACCATGTTCACCTCCAGACTATCCATACCCTCATGGATATCCGAGCAAATCTGGCAGACTTTAAAAAGATACACAAAAAGCTCTACCCATGCCATCGGTCCTATATCGTCAATACAGATATGATCATCTCTGTCAACAAGACCAATTATGAAGCTACCTTAATTAATGGTCAAGTTCTACCAGTATCCCGTATGAAAATAGGAAAGATTGCACAGATTGTTGAGGAAAGAGGCAGATGATGTTAACAACGTTATGGCTACTTTTTCTCACCCTTTTAAGTGCAGGCCTAGAAATTATTCTTTTCCTTTATTTAATGGGACAGAAGATTCGTCTGAGGTATTTTTTCCTACTCCTTATTTTTAATTTAGCCTTTAATTTTATTTATAACCACTCTTCTTGGTTTATCATTAAATTCTGGGGTGAGGATATCTACTATCTTCTGCTCTCCTTCCTTTTATCCACTAAGACTAAAAAACCATTAAAAATAAAGATTTTCAATGGTCTCTTCCCTGATATCCTCAACAACCTTAGTTTAAGACTGATTACTTTTTTTATCTTTCCTTTTTTTAATATTAGTATCACCGATTATAAAAGCTCTCTATTAATATCCATCCCTTCATCTATCGCACCTCTTTGTCTATCATTTCTCTTTATTAAATTATTCAAGGAGAGTTTTACCATACTTCAAAAGCAGAAATCAAATTCTCCGATTCAACATATTATTATAGTTGCTAACTTTTTTATGTTTGGGTACACCCTACTGTTACAGTCCCTCATGTATCTTGAAAACACTACTCACTCTTCAACTTTGGAGCTTCGAAAACTCTGTGTTGTTATTTCACTTGTCCTCTTCTTCATTATGATTGTCTTTTTAGAAAGAAACATTCGTGAAATGATTCAAGGACAATTGGACTTCCAGAAAAATCTCCAGCTAGAGAATCTCTACACCTACAATAAACATATTGAATGTCTCTACAATTCTGTTCGTAGTTTTAGACACGATTATAGTAATCTCTTAGTCACATTACGATTGGGGATAGATAAAGACGATATGGATATTGTCAAAGAAGTCTATGATAGTGTGCTTCAAGAATCCGATAAACGATTAAATACAAGAAACTTTGACTTAGCTAGACTCGTTAATATTCAGGATAATACTTTGAAAAGCCTTCTGTCCGCAAAAGTTTTACAAGCAGAAGAAGAAGGTATTGAAGCTCAGATTAGCATCCCAGAACCCATCCACTTGATTGGGATGGAGATTCTGGACTTCATTATCGTCACTTCTATTTTTTTAGATAACGCTATTGAAGGTGCCATTCAAACTCAAAACCATAAAATTACTATTAGCTTTTGGGAAGATCATCGTTCACAGCTATTATCTATTAGCAATACCATAAGTGAAGAACAAACAGAAACTAAAACCATATTTGAAAGAGGTGTCTCCAACAAGGGACGAGAGCGAGGCATTGGCCTTGCTAATGTCACAGAAATCTTAGATAACTATATCAATGTAAACTTAGAAACACAGAGTAACAATTTCTCATTCACACAACAATTAACAATAACTAAAAAGGCCTAACAGCCTTTTTTCTATACCTAAACTTGAGGAATGTTATAGTCTTTTGTTGGAAGCGTTCTTTGCCCTCCGAATCCTTTTAGGAAACCATTTATATAATCCATCCACCCACTTCCACCTACGACTTGTTCAAGAGCGTGGTTATCAAGTGTTTCAAAGTTATTAATCGTATTGTTAGCCATCAGTAATTCTCCTCCTATTGGTCTTGCAAGTTTAGTAACTTGTCTTTAAAGTAATTGAAGTAGGTCTTTTGGTCAATAACGCTTGTCACACGACCTTCTAGACCGTAACGTAGATTTTGGGCTTCTTTTTCTGAAATACTTGCCCTAGCAGTTACTCTAAACACATTCCCCCTTTCTGTTTCCGTGGCAGAATTATCAATACTCTCAAGTTTTCCAATAATTGTGGTACCGTGATTACCAACCTTATCCAAGGTCAGTCGAACTGACTGGCCTTTTTGCAGTTTTGGCACATAATCCGAATTCACATAATAAGTAATGGCAACTTCCTGGGTTTGAGTCATATCGGGATAAAGCTGGGCCAACTCAGTTCCTGTCGCAGCCATGGTTGCTTTTTTATCAGCTTGACTCAAGTGTAAGATTCCATCTTCTGGTGACTGGATGAGGGTATTAGTCAGAAGGACATCTGCCTGATTGATTTTACTCTCGGTATCGGTAATTTGTGTTTCCACTGAGCTCAATTGCTGTCCTGCATTTTGCAAGAATTGATTTTTTAGAGCTTCTTTTTTAGTGCTATCACTATTGTCATAAGTTACAGCTGTGCCTGTCCCAGCCTTTTGGATTTCTAGATTACCTATGGAAGCATTCAAGCTCGAAATATTGGTATTAACTTGAGATAGGTATTGGTCTGTTACACTGGCATCCGGTGTCGTAGCATACTGACTGTTATAGGCATTTAAGGTTGCCTGATGAGGATTGCCTTCAGGTAAAGTCGTTTCATGATTGGTAATAGCTTGAGAGAGCGCCTCATACTCTGAGACCTGAGTCTGCAATTGACTAATCTGGTTATCAATAGCAGAACCGGTATTACTCGCAATTGCTGCTTGGTTATTAACCTCTGTATTTGTTTTAGCCACACCCAAGTCAATAATCCTGTGCCTGACTTAGGTAGGTGTTAAAAGTACTCTGATAACCAAACTCGTCTTCCTGTTCTTGGAAAAGATTGGTTCCCTGCGTTAGGCTAGATTGCAAGGTCTTCAAACCTGATTCCTATCTTTTTAAAAGTTCTAGTTGCTTTTGAAGCCCCTCTTTTTGCGATGCCTCCATGGTCTCTGAATACTGAACTAAGGTGTCCCCTTTTTTAACAACCTTATTAGCAACCAGTTGATTATCTATGATGGTATTGTCACTGGTTGATTGGATTACTGCGATAACCTTGGTTGGCTCTATACTTCCTCTAGACGTGACTGTAACTTCCTTCTTAGCAAAAAAAGCGAAAAGAAAAAGGAAAATAACTAACAAAATCAAGGGAGTAATCAAAACAGTAGACATATTGTGGTAGCGACGATGGTAAAACTCTGTGCTTTTAAACAACTGTGGATTCATCGTGTTTCCTTTTCCTCACTTTCTAAATAATTGATAATAGAAACCTGGATAAGACATCAGGTCTTGATGAGAACCTGTCTCCACTACGCGTCCCTGATCAATGACTACGATACGGTCGGTCCGCTCAGCGATACTAAGCCTGTGTGCTACAAAGATGATCGTTTTATCTTTTAGTGCTAGGAGGTTATCAATAACCTGCTTTTCTGTCAAAACATCCAATCCGCTAGTTGCTTCATCTAAGATTAGTACAGGAGATTTCGTTAGTAGTGCACGCGCCAAAGCGATACGTTGCTTTTGCCCTCCAGACAGACCTGCTCCATCAGACAGCTCTGTCTGAAACCCCATAGGCATGTTTTCAATATCTTGACGAATTTCTGCTATTTCACAAGCTTTCAAAATATCAGCTTGCGTAATACCCCGTGCTGCACCTAAAGTAAGATTTTCTAAAACACTACCACTAAATATATAGGATTGCTGAGGGAGATAGTTAATATGTTGACGAAGAGTTTTCTTGTCTATGCGACTAATATTTTGACCATTAAAATCTATGTGCCCCTTATATGGTTGATAAAAATTGACCAACATTTTAGCTAGAGTAGTCTTACCAGATCCACTGACACCAACAAAACTGATTTTTTCTCCTTGTCTAATCGTCAAACTGACATCAGTCAAAGTATCACGACCAAAACCATATTTATAAGATAAATCCGTAACAGTGATATCTCCATCCGCAATGCCTTCTTGATAGGTATCATCACTTTGTCCAAACTCTGATTCAATCAGATAGACCTCATTGAGCCTAGTATTAGCTACCTTAGCAGACTGTAACTTGGTTTGCAGGTTAATGATATTTTCCAAAGGATTCGTGAAGTAAGAAAGCAACATATTAAAAGTAATCAATTGTCCTATCGAAATGGTATTTCCCATCACCAACTGAGCACCTGTCCAGAGGATAAGTACATTTAAAATAAGTTGAGCACCTTGTTTCAATGATGTTTGTAGTATAGATAACTTAGAAAGGCGAAAAGAATTGTCTAGATAGTCAACAAACTCACCATCAATCTTTTGATAGCATACTTCTTCGCTGGTTAGTGACTTTATGGTTTCAATCCCATTAATGTCCTCAATGATGGCTGAATTAACCATAGCATTACTCTGCATGACGTCATGATTCATTAGCTCAAAAGGTTTCATAAAGGCAAAGACGATAAGGGTATAAATTGGAACCGAACAAAGAACTAGCTTGAAGAGATTGCTATTTTGTATCAATAACACGCCTCCTACGATAATCACAATAGAGAAATCAAGGAAAAGTGATAATATCGTCGAAGCCAGAGCATCGATAATAGAGTTAGCATCACTAAAACGTGAGATAACCTCCCCTGTACGTCTTGTGGCAAAAAAAGACATTGGGAGTTCAAAGATATGTCGTATGTAGGACAAGATAACGTCAATGGTCAATCGCTGACTCAGTATGGTTAAGAGATAATCTCTTGCAAAAGTCATCATTTGTTGTAAAACATAGGTCACAACTAATCCAATTGAGATAATTCCTAAGGTAGACTTCATTTGATTAGGGACATATTCGTCTAGAATACCTTGTAAATAATAGGAACCTAAAATATTTATTAAAGTAACCAAGAGACTGGCAAAGACAATATTAGCTATCAAGGACCTTTGTTTAAAGATCAAAGGGAGAAAGTCCCAGAGTCCATTTTTCTTATCCTTATGTGGTTTATAACTGGGTTCCGGTCCCATAAAAAGAGTAACACCTGTCCACTCTTTCTCAAAACGCTCTTTAGTCATTTTAGTTACTTTTACACTTGGATCAGGGTCTCCAATTATCAGATAATCCTTGGTGCTTTTATAAATAACATAATAATGTTGAAGCTTCCCATCTTTATTAACATGAGCAATAAAAGGATAAGGAACATCTTCCATCTCAAAGAGCGACATTTCAGCCTTTATAGCTCTCGTTTCAAAGCCAATTTTTTTAGCAGCCTCTACAAGACCTAAGGCAGTTGTCCCTTCTTTATTGGTCTTCGCCAACTCACGCAGATGTGCTAATGAATAATCTGAACCATAGTACTTGGCCACTAATGCCAAGGCAGCAACTCCACAATTCCTCATGTCTATTTGAGGGACAAAAGTCCTACGAAAACGAAACATACCAAACCCTTTCATCACAAATTATCATATGATTAGTATGTCATATTTTCAGGATAAAAAGAGCCAGCGTCCCAAAAAGTTGCCATACGTCCCAAACGGTAAGAAAAATCTTAAAGTCATCTCCACTATTACCATTTAAGCCGTATTTGGGGTCATTTAGGACAAGTTCATTGAAATCGATTTCAAAGTTATACAATAGTTATTAGAAGGAAACATTCTAAAATAGTCCTACAAGCATACGTATTTGATCTAACCATTATTACTGTGCCAGCCCTGGTATTTCCAAAGGAAACCATGACTGCTGATAGCCTCGGAGCCTATCTCTATCGTATGATGTCATAATTTGATTATTTTTATTCCGAAAAGGGATAACATTATGAAAAACGTCAATCCATATCTCAAAAAATCCTATCAAAAAAGGCTAAATCAGCCTCTTGAGATTCGATTACTCAATTATCGGTTTAATTTTCCTTAGCTTTGTAAGTGTATTTGTTATCACTGTCAATGCTATTTTTAGCGTCACTAGAGGGGTTCCCTTCCTTAATGCCCACCTTATTTCCACCTTGAGTAATTGTGCCTTCTATCTTTTGATTTACTCAACCTTGAGGTGGCACCATCTCAAAAAGCTCTATAATCTCTACAGTGGTTTTTCCCACTACAGAAATTATAGAGCCGAAGTTAAGTAGTTCTGTGGTAAACTGAGTCATAGGAATAAATCTCTTTCTAGTAATGTTTTGCAACTCTACTATAACGGATTTATTCCTTTTTGTGTTTACACAACTTATTTTACACTACCTCAACGTTTGCAAGTACCTCGAGATCGAGTGTTTCAAATGTATTATTTGTTTGCCTTGTCATTCTAACAACCTCCTAAATTATTTTTAGCTTTTTCTCTCAAGCTATGATTTTATTATAGGGTGGTAGCCAACAAAAAAGTAGTGACATAAATGTCACTACTCGATTTTGATTTTTAAGAAATCTTTTCGAATATAGAAGCTATGGTCTAGATTAGCTTACTCTCCTTCCATGGTGCCTGCTTGTAGGCTGTACATCTTGTGATAGGTGCCGCCGAGGACTAGGAGCTCTTCGTGGCTACCGTGTTCAATGATGCGGCCCTTGTCTAAGACATAGATGCAGTTAGCATCTTGGATTGTTGATAGGCGGTGGGCAATGGCAATGGTTGTACGGCCTTGACGCATTTTTGCAAGAGAGTTTTGAACAATAGCCTCTGTCTCCGAATCAATATTGGCTGTCGCTTCATCCAAAATCAAGATTTTAGGCTGGCTAGCAACGGTTCTAGCAAAGGCTAGAAGCTGGCGTTGACCGGTTGAGAAACTTGAACCACGTTCGGAAACTGGGGAATCATAGCCTTCAGGAAGTTTATCAATAAAGTGATTGGCATCGACAAACTCAGCAGCAGCTTTAATCTCTTCATCAGTTAAATCTTGATACATGGCAATATTGGATTTGATTGTGCCATGATAGAGGAAGGGGTCCTGAAGGACAAGACCAATATTCTTGCGCAGCTCTGCCTGACTATAATCACGAATATCCACACCGTCTAGGAGAACTCGTCCTGATTGGAACTCATAGAATCGCATGAGCACGTTGATAATAGAGGATTTTCCAGAGCCTGTAGATCCCACAAAGGCGATGGTTTCACCTTTATTGACAGAGAAGGAAATATTATCCAAAATCTGGTGCTTGCCATCATAGGAGAAGGAGACATTCTCAAAGCGAATATTCCCCTCAGTAACCTTGGCAGCTGTGTCTCTCTGTTCAGGCTCATAGGTACGCTCGTCAATCAAGGCAAAGACCCGACCTGCTGAGACCATAGAGGTTTGTAGAGTCGAGAAGTTTTGTGTCACTTCAATCAAGGGATCAAAGAGGCGATTAACATACTGGATAAAGGCATACATGGTACCTGCTGTGATACCCAGATAGATACCTCGGTAGCCAAAATAGGCCATGAGAACAGCATAAGCCAGGAGCTTCAGTAGACTCATGGCTGGGCGTAGAAAGAGAGAATCCAGTGATATAGAACGGCTGGCATAAATCAGGTGTTCCTCATTAATGGCATCAAACTCTTTTTTAAGACGCTTCTCCTGGTTAAAGGCCTGAATGATGTGAATCCCTTCGATACTCTCTGACAGTTTGGCATTTATATCTGAAAGCAAGGCTCTGGTCTTTTCAATGATGACCACTGATTTTTTGCGATAAAGGTTAACCAAAAGGACAATCAGAGGAAGAAAGAGGACAATAAGCCCGGTCAGACGAATGTCCAAGATCATCATGGTGTAAAGGGTGGTAACAAAGATAAAGATAGCCGAAATAAAACTAGACAGAATTCCTGAGAACATCTCGCTAATGGTCTCAGTATCATTGGTCAAGCGGGAAACGATGGAACCTGCTGGGGTCTTGTCAAAGTAAGACATACCCAGTTTTTCCATATTGGCAAAGGCATCTCGACGAATATCTCTGACAATGCTATAGGACACACGCGCAAAGAAGAGATTTCCCAGATACTGGACTAGTGTCTGCAAGAGGTAGAGACCATAGTAGCCAATCAGAATCATACTTGCCGCCTGATTCATATCATGAAGATAGTGATCAATAAAATAAGAGGCCACCAAGGGAATGATACTCTTGATAACCGTTGTGGACAAGAGGAAGGTCAAAGCTAGAAAGGTCAAGAACTTGTAAGGCTTGAGATAGGTCAAGAGACGCTTAAACACAGACCATTGGTTTTGATTAGGCATGAGCTTCTCCTCCTTCCATTTCTAACTGTTGAGACCCATAGGTCTTGGCATACCAACCACCTTGAGCTAGTAAGTCGTCATGACGCCCACGTTCAATGATACGACCATCTTGCATGACCAGGATGAGGTCAGCGTGCACCACCGCACTGAGACGGTGGGCGGTAATAATAGTTGTTTTGTTCTTGCGAGTATGCTTAAGATTATCAATAATGGCATGTTCTGTCTTAGCATCAACCGCAGATAAGGAGTCATCCAAAATCAAAATTTCTGGATTCAAAATCATGGCCCGGCTCATAGCCAGACGTTGTTTTTGACCACCTGATAGGCTGACACCCTTTTCACCAATGATTGTTTCAAAGCCTTCAGGCATATCCTTGATATCATCATAAACTTGAGCTAACTTAGTCGCTTCTTCCACCTTATCAATGGAGAAATCTGGATTACCAAAGCGGACATTGTCTAAAATAGAACTAGCAAAGAGAAACTGGTCTTGAGGAACATAACCAATCAAGCTACGCAAGTCTGATAGGCGATAGTCTCGGATGTCATGTCCATTCAAATAGATAGCTCCTTGATTGACATCGTGCTCCCGCAAGAGCAACTTGACAAGAGCCGTCTTTCCTGAGCCAGTCGGTCCAACCAAACCAAGGGTTTGCCCCTTGTCCAAGGTGAAATGAATATCTCGCAAAGTATCCTCATCCTCAAAAGCAAAGCGGTCAATCGCAAAGTCTAAACGACCATTTTTAATGCTTGGAAGAGGATAAGCAGGATCTTGAACATCTGATTCCTGCTCTAAAAGAGTCTCGATACGTTGGTAGGACACATTTCCCCTCTGCGTGATATTAAAGAGGAAGCCAATGGCCATTAGGGGCCAAACCAGCATGTCCAAATAGGTAATAAAGGTTACCAAATTTCCGACCGTTATCTGACCGGCCTGAATCATAAAGGCCCCGACAAGGAGGGTCAAAACATAAGATGAGCCAACAAAGAGCAAGACCAAAGGATCAAAAAGGCTGTCATACTTCATGGTATGCATATTCTTTTCAAAAGTCATCTTATTGGTCTCTTGGAAGGACTGGAGCTCAGCCTCCTGATAGCCAAAAGACTTGGTTACCTTGATACCTGACACCGATTCTTGTACCTTATTATTAAGTTCAGAAAAAGCTGCCTGGGATTCTCCAAAAGCTTTGTGGGTCTTACGTCCCAAACGACTAGTCGCAAAAGCCATGAAAGGTAGAGGTAAGACTGCCACCAGGGTCATCTGCCAGGAAATGCTGAAGAACATGGTGATTAAAGTCACCAAGGCTGTGATAGACGCATCCACGGCTGACATGACACCCCCACCAGCCAAACGGGTTAGAGAGTTGATATCATTGGTGGCATGGGCCATGAGATCACCAGTTCGGTACTTTTGGTAAAAAGAAGGCGACATCTTGGTAAAATGCTCAAAAAGCCGCGAACGCATAATCTGTCCCAAGCGATAAGACGTTGCCAAGATATACATCCGCCAAACATAGCGCAAATAGTACATTCCTAAAGCCGCCAAAAGCAAATAAACGAGATTCAAAAGCAAGATCTGATTGGTCAATTTTCCCGATGTGATAGCATCAATGACCCGACCCATAACCATAGGAGGAAGCAGATTGAGAACCGAAACCAAACTCAGTGCCAATATCCCGACAATATAACGGCGTTTTTCTAACTTGAAAAACCACCAAAGTTTTGCAATGATTGATTCTTTAAAAAACAAGTTATTCCCCCTATCCCTACAAAAGGATGATTATAAGTCTAATGAAAGTTATTTCCAATAGCGATAAATTGTACCATCTTCTAACTGAAAGTGACCAATATAAGTCAATTTTCCAAAATCAGTAGACTCTGGCAATTGATAAGCAAAGGAGTCAAAATTATAGACCTTGTGCCCATCATCAATAGAATCAGTTATCCTTATCGTGGATAACTGATTCGTCCTTCTTAGGGTTCCAAATACGTCTGATTTCATCAGATGTCTTATACTCTCTGACAAAATTGTACAATTCGAAGTTAGTTGTCTCACTGAGATAGCGACCATCAGTGTTGTAGTTAGCTAATTGAGACTCTCTCTTAACCTCAGAATAGCTCCAAACCTGCCCTCTTTCTCGCATAATATCAGCATCACGGCCACTTTTGATAAGTATCTACTTTAACCGTTGTCATTGTTGCTCCTAGTGTCAATACGGTGACTACTGTCACATTAAGTATTTCATTGTTTCACTAAAAGTGTTTATTCATTTTTCCCTCTTTTGGATGTGTTGTATTTGTATGAGAGAAAATAAGTGAAACCTGGGACGCAAAGTGTCCTAGGTTTTTTACTCATTAAAATACGTTTGAATCAGTTTCACAAGGAGGCGGTAGGCACCTAGTGCCACCAAACCACCCAAAGTGTTGGTCCATAAATCATCTAGCTCAAAGACACGATTAGCATCAATGAGAAGATCAAGAATCACCTGCCCGATTTCAATCGTCAAAGACATGGCAAGCGTCGCTACAAGGACCTTTTTCCAAGACCTAAATCTTGGGTACAAGGCTAAGAGCCCTAAAATCAGCGGACTCAGCAAGAAAATGTTGGTCACATTTTGCCCAAGGACAAAGACAATCTCCTTAAGACTATCCAGCTGATTAAAATTAGTCAGACTGTTGAACGGCGTCAAAAGCACCACTACCCTACCAAAATGTTGAATACCAGGGGTTTCAACACCTTCAACTAGCCTATACTGGGGTGTCCAACAAAGGAGTACTAAACAAAGGAGATAAGAACAAACCAAAACTTGACTTAGCTTTCTTCCTTTTGGTGTTAGTTCTCCATTCTTATCTACCCAAGTCGTCAGCCGAAACATCTTACTTACCTTCTGATTTACCAGATGCTTCTGCCACAGCCTTTTGACGGTCACGTTTCATAGTGTTTGAGCGCAATTGTCCACAAGCAGCATCAATATCTGTACCATGCTCTTGACGAACGACACAGTTGACACCATTTTTCTTGAGCACATCGTAAAAGGCAGCCACACGTTCTTTAGTTGAACGGCTATAATGGTCGTGCTCTGATACTGGGTTGTAAGGAATCAAGTTGATGTATGACAACTTACGGATTTTCTTAGTCAAATCAGCCAACTCTTGAGCATTTTCGGGGTGGTCATTGACCTCATTAAGCATGATATACTCAAAAGTTACACGACGGTTGGTTGTCTGGATGTAATATTCAATAGCTTCAAAGAGTTTTTCAAGTGGAAATGAGCGGTTAATACGCATGATGCTTGAACGAAGGTCATTGTTAGGCGCGTGAAGTGATACGGCGAGGTTAACTTGAACACCTTCGTTGGCAAATTCCTTAATTTTTGGTGCCAAACCAGATGTTGACACTGTAATATGACGAGCTCCAATAGCAAGGCCATTATCATTGTTAATGGTACGCAAGAAGCGAAGCACATTGTCATAGTTATCGAAAGGTTCACCAATCCCCATAACAACCACGTGACTGACACGTTCACCATCACCACGGTCATCAAAGTACTTTTGTACCAACATGATTTGAGCAACAATCTCACCAGCAGTCAAGTCACGTTGTTTCTTAATCAAGCCACTAGCACAGAAAGTACAACCGATGTTACATCCAACCTGAGTTGTCACACAGACAGACAAACCATAGTGTTGACGCATCAAAACAGTCTCAATCAACATACCATCTGGCAATTCAAAAAGATACTTAACTGTACCATCTTTTGATTCTTGAACGATACGCTGTTTTAATGGGTTTACGCAGAAATTATCGTTCAATTTAGCAATGAAGTCCTTAGAAATGTTGGTCATTTCTTCGAAAGACTGCACACGCTTCTTGTAGAGCCAATCCCAAATTTGAGTAGCACGAAATTTCTTTTCACCGTGTTCCACAGCCCAGTCAATCAACTCATCACGAGTAAGACCGTAAATAGAAGGTTTGTAGCCCTCCATATCCTCTAATTTCTGACGTTTACGACGTTCTGGTTTTGATTGTGTTGTTACTTCTGACATAGTTTAATTTCCTTTTTTTCTGATTGTAAAATGCTGACCATCTGACTTGGCATTACTTTGCTTTTTCAGTGAGGGGATTTGATTTTTTGAAGCTTTCTTCTGACTCTTCTTGAAGTTAGGCTTTCGCTCACGACTACCATCCTCGGACCTAGATTTGAACTTAGATCGACGCTTGACTTTCTCAAAGCTTGCCCCTTCTTGGTCCCTATCTCCTCGTTTGGACTTATCCCGCTTTTGCTTAGCAGAAACTTTTTGTCCCTTATTCTTTTGAGAAGCATTATGCTCCTTCTCTCTAGATTCCTGAGAAGAATTACGACGATTATTAGAACGACGACACTTGCGACGAGGCTCTGTCTCCTCTTCAAAGACGATTAACTGCGGCTTTTCATTTTTCAAAATAAAGTAAGCACAACCAAAGGCACAGTATTCGCGTAAATACTCTGACAATCGGCTAATACGATCTGTCTTACGCGTATTGGGACGATCGTCCTCGTAAAATCCCTTAAGGCGAAGCTGGTCATTAGACCAATCACCAACAATATAGTCATACTTGAGCATGATTTCAGAAAAACGTTGCCCAAAGCGGGTGGCGTCTAAAGCATCCTTGTGATTTTCAAGAACCGTAAACTGATAGGCATCTGATTTCAGAAGGTCGGCCACATACACAAAGTCTGGCCCTGGATATTTATTATAATTAAACATTTCTGGCAAGATTTCTTTACGCATGCGCCATCCTTTCTGCTCTCTTATTTTCTATCCTGATGCACAGTGATAATGTTCTTATCTCTTATCCCAATCAGCACCATTATTTCTTAAATACTTAGCCACAAGTTCCCTAAACAAATCTGGAAAAAGAAGCGTGACTTCCTTTTCCTTGATTGTAGGGAAGTAAGAAGAAAAGTAGTACTGATCCACAAGGACCAAACTAAACTTCTCATTGGAATCTACAACCCTACTATTATACAACAAATTACCGTTTTTGTAAGCAAAATTACCTGTAATTAGCTCACCAAATACCTTACCTCTAAAGCCCATACCTTTAATAGCTTGGTTTTTAAGGAGTTCAGCCTTAGTAAAAACTTCACGACAAATTTCCTTGAGTTCTTGCCCTGTCACAAATAGACGGGCCATCCGCATCTGATGGGGAAGGGCTTCTTGAAGGTCTGCCATTGTCACTTGAGGACCTAGCGTTTTCATGATAAGTCCTGTATTCAAAAGCGTTAACTGGCTATCTGTCTCCTGACAAACAGCTTGTAAAACCAATTGACAGGTCTCATTAAAATTTAATTTTCGACCTAGATTAGCCACTTTTTCCTGGGCCAAACGACGATGGCCTTCCTCACGCATGGCCTTGATAAAGGCTTCGTCCTCCTTGTCCAAATCCAAGATATAGTCCTTAGTGGGGATAGCCTCGATCTGACACGCTATCATTTGCCCATTTTCCACAGTTAGGTCAATACAGCCAAGAAAATAGCCATATCTATCAGCAGCTGCCAAATAGGTCTCATTAATCAATTTGCCCTCTTCAAAAAGGTGATGGGTGTGGCTTCCGATAACAAGGTTGACCTGTGGATAAGTCTCTGAAATCTGCTCATCATAACGCACACCTAGATGGCTAAGTACTATGACTAGGTCTGCATCCATTACCTCAGAGCGGGCCAAATCCTCTTCCAACCTAGCCATAGGCTCTAACACCTGCCAACCGTTGGGAGCATAGGTAAGGTAATAGGGAAAGGTATAGGCCAAGAAAGCAATTTTTGTACCAGCTTTAGTTTTGTGAACAAGATAGGGCTTGGCCCATTCAGGCTGTCCCTCCTCATCCTTGAGATTTCCTATGATCGGTTGAAACTGAGCCTGCTCATAAAGACAGTCTAGCTCATCCTTAGCTAGACCAATCCCCTCATTATTTCCAATAGTCGCATAGTCTATCCCCAGCTCATTCATCAAGGCTATATTAAAACGCCCAGCTGTCGCATCTGACAAGGGATGAGACTTATCCACATTATCCCCAAGATCTACCTTAATCAACTCTCTGTCCGTCTGACTCAAATCATCCACAGCCCGCTTGAGTTGTGGATACTGTTCAAAATGAGAGTGCAAATCATTGATATGGAGAATTCGAATCTTGTCTTTCATGACTTCTATTTTAGCACTTTTACCACAAAAAAACTTGACATTCATTCAGCCAAGTTTTTATATGTGAGACGATGCTCCTTGCTATCCAATTTTTTAATTACTGAAAGGCTTATGAGTAATGATGTTTTTTAGTATAGATAAGGACTACAAAACCTGTAACTCCTAAAACATCTATCATTGTAATGAACCAATGATGAGGAACACACAACTGATAGCAACTTGCTAGAATGAAACACACACAAATAAAAACGCACGGATCATTTTGTTCTTTCAAATTTCTAACTAAACTCCACAAAATGTAGCCATTCCAAGACCGGCTCCTGACCATGCCCCAAATACCCCACCTGAATGGTCCCAACAATCGGTAATGTATGGGTTCCAACTGATGTTCCAGTCAAAAATCTAAGCACAGGAGATCCCAGCAGCCCCAGCTACACAACCAATCACACCCTCACCTTCAATAATAGAAAGGTCTTCGGAATTAAGTGAATTAAAATTGTTAATGATTTTTGTTGTCATGAAAAAAACCTTCTTTAAACTATTTTGTTTTATGCTTTTCTTAAAGCTATGATTTTATTATAGATGGGAAGCCAACAAAAAGTAGTGAAATTATAATTTTGAGAGTTGATTCAGCTTAGGACTTACAAGTTCTTTTACTTTTAAAGAAAATCTTCTAAAAACTAAGGCTTTCCACTGTGATAAAAACACCTAAATCTTTGTAGTCATAAGGCTTGGGGAGTGAGACCTTCGGCTCAAAAGATGAATAATAAGTAAAGAGGCCGAAACTTTATAGTTTCAACCTCTTAAATTTTTTTAATCTAAATTTACCTTTATCTAAAAGCCAAGCTTAGAAGCTTTGCTTCTTAGCTTTACGTTCAGCACGTCCCTTAGCACGATTGGCTGCACGACGTTCACGTTTGCGTTTTTCGTCAACCTTCCACTGAATTTTCTTCTTGTAACCAGGCTTGATTTTTTTCTTTTTCTTCTTAACCAAACCAATCATTTCCGTGTCAAGTTTTTGATAGGCTTTTTCTCGGTTGGCACGACGGTCGCGGTCATAGGTATCTTGGAACTCACCATCTTTAAAGACCTTAGGTTCAAAGGTGATCCCCATCTTTTCAAGCTCACGAATATCTGAGTCGTCACTTGGTTGATAAAGGGTGATTGCTGTTCCTGACAAGCCGTTACGTCCAGTACGTCCTACACGGTGAACAAAGAATGACAAATCTTGAGGAATAGCGTCATTGATAACATGGCTAACCCCTTCAATATCAATTCCACGCGCTGCAAGGTCAGTCGCTACAATATACTCAAATTCAAGCTTTTTAACTTGATTCATGATACGCTTACGTTCACGTGGTGGAATACCGCCATGAATTTTCGCTACTTTAAGACCGTTTGATACCAAATAACTGTGTAAATCATCCGCACGTTCCTTGGTATTAACGAAAATCATTGCCAAGTATGGCTGCATCCCCTTAAGCATCTCAAGAATTTGTCCATTCTTGTTGCGCCCCTTGGTAGATACTAACCAGTTATCAATGGTATCCGCAATCACCGTTGAAGTCTTGATTTGTTCCATGACAGGATTGGTCAAATATTTCTTCAAGAATGGTTGTAATTTTTGAGGAATGGTTGCTGAGAAGACCAAAATTTGAACTTCCTTAGGAAGACTTGCCGCAATCTTATCCACAGTAGCCAAGAATCCCATATCCATGGTCATGTCGGCCTCGTCAACGACAAAAGTATGTGCCTTGTGGATAGCCAAGTCACCAGACTTAAACAGGTCATAAATACGCCCTGGTGTTCCGATAACGATATGCGGTTGGGCTACCTTAAGTTTCTCGATCTGACGTTGTTTATCCGTACCACCGACGTAATTAACAACACGAATTTCTGTATCAGAGTGTTTGGCAATCTGTTTTGTCGACTGATATATCTGTGTCGCCAATTCACGCGATGGAGCTGTGATAACAACTTGAACATCCCTGCTCTCTGGATTAAGCTTCTCAAAAATTGGCAATAGGAAGGTATGTGTCTTCCCTGAACCAGTCTTTGATTCACCCACTAAATCACGGCCAGAACGGACTACTGGAATCAATTTTTGCTGAACAGGTGTTGGCTCCTTAAATTTAATCTCATCGAGAGCCTCTTGAATATAGTCTTTAAAATTAAAATCTTTAAATGACATTTTTTCTTACTTCTTTTCTATCTAGTCTACCCTTATCATTATAACAGAAAAAGAGCATTTCTGCTCTTTTTCATTTATTTCATAACGTTTCCAAGAACCATCCAAAGGGTAATGGAACTTGCAAGAGCTCCAATAGTCCAAAGGAAAGCATCAACCTTCCATTCTGACCATTTCTCACCCTTACCCGAGATACCACCCAACTCGAGATGATGGTGAAATGGTGTCATACGGAAAATACGACGACCTTCACCATACTTACGCTTAGTATATTTGAAGTAGCTGACCTGCAGCATAACAGAAGCTGTCTCTAAAACATAGACTACACCAATCAAGAGTAGTGTCCACTCCACGCGTAGAGCGATGGAAATAACGGCAAGCATGGCGCCAAGTGACAAGGAACCGACATCCCCCATAAAGACCTTGGCTGGCTTGTGGTTAAAGACAAAGAAGCCAAGAAGGGCACCAATCATAGTGATAATGATAGTCAAGATAGCTAACTCACCCTTGACAAAAGCGATGATTCCATAGGCAATCAAGCTGATAACCACAGAGACAGAAGCTAAACCATCAATACCATCTGTCAAGTTGACCGCATTTGAGAAACCAACGATCCAGAAAAGGACAAAGAGAACATAGAAGACACCAAGCTGAATTGTCAATCCTCCAATAGCTAGGCTATTTGTCCCACTAGGGAGTACATGGATGAAATAGAAAAGCAAACCTGCAACAATCTGCAAAGCCATCTTTTGCCAAGGTTTAAGACCCTCATTGATTTGATGGAAAATCTTAAGGAAATCATCAAGGAAGCCGATAATACCATAAATCAATATTACAAAGAGAATCCCTGCTGTAGCACCATAAGCTTGGTGCCCCTCAGTAAAGACGTGAAAGTTGAAAATCAAACTAATCAAGATGGCAACCACTAGGAAGACTGTCCCTCCCATAGTTGGTGTACCAGCCTTAGCCAGATGCTGCTTCACATCTTCATGCATCTGTTGGCCACCGATTTTTTTGATTTTGTAGTAAGTAATAAAATGGGGCATGGCGAGCACCGTCAACACAAAAGCGGCCACGCCTGCTATAAGACTCATAGTCATCTTAGTCTCCTAAAGTAATGGTAATCTTTTTGGTTTTAGACAGGGCTTCTCCTGCCGCAACACTTTGTTTGGTAACAGTCCCTGACTTGCCACCTTTATAAGTAATTTTAATGCCTTTCCATTTGGCAAATGTTTCAACATTCTTCTTGGTCCAACCATACATGTCCGGAAGTTCTGTGAACTCATTAGTCATGATTAGGATCTGCTCATTAGCTTTAATATTTTCTTTTGCATCTACAGAAACCTTTTCAATCTTATTGCCAACACCCAGAACAATCGGATGAACTAGGTTTTGGCGAAGAGTATTAGCTGTCTCTCCTGGTGTCTTACCAATGATATCACCAGTTTGGTAGCTAGTCTCTTCAGTCTTTCCACTCCCCTCAGAAACAGAAGTATCCAAAGTAGCACCCATAGACATGGCTTCTTCTAAAACAGGGTTCACCACAGTCGCAAAGAAATTATTATTCCAGGTCTTAGGCTCTTGAACGGTCACATACATGATGTATTCTGGATCCTCAGAAGGAACCATGGCTACAACTGAGTTGAGAGTCTCGTTTGTCCCAACTTTATAGGTTCCTGTCTTTTCATCGGGCACTTGGGCTGTGCCTGACTTAACCGCAACATCATTGTTACCAACCTGAATGATTGGTGAACCTTCAGACTTGTTGTACAGGGTACCAAACTCTGGATCTGTACCAACAGAAATCATATAATTACGGGTTTCAGAAGCAGCCTGCTTAGAGACAGGTTTGCCAATAACTTCTTTCTTGGCTGTACGAACAGTACCTTTATTAGTATCAGCAACTTGTTTTATAAATTGAGGCTCTAACATAATACCATTGTTAGAGATTGCGGTAAAGGCTCGAAGCATTTGGACTTGAGTTACTGAAATCCCTTGTCCAAAAGATGATTGGGCAATATTAACTGAGTTTTGAGAGACAATCCCTGAAGACTCGCCAACCATCCCAAAGCGGGTTGGAATTCCAAATTTGTATAGCGATAGGTAGTTAGACCAGACTTTGTCTCCCATGGCTTGTTCCAGCATGGTCATACCAACGTTACTTGAATATGAAAAACCTTGTGCAAATGACATCGTTCGACCTTTTGAGATACCTTCATTGATTGACCAGTCATTGATTTCAACATCACCAACCTTAATACCATTAGCGTTACTGTAGGTTGCATTCGGGTTGAAACTTCCATTATTGATAGCTGCTGACAAGAGCATCACTTTCATGGTTGACCCTGGCTCATACTGAGCTTCATAGAGGCGGTTGACCCAGTCGTAACCCTTTTTAGCCTGTCCTTCTAGCGTATCCGAGTTATAGGTTGGACGTTGTGTCGTTGCAAGGATTTCACCTGTTTTCGCATTGACAACTGTTGCTGAAGCATTTATGCCTTTGGTCTGCTCCATAAAGGTATCCATCTGCGTTTCAAGGAAGGTCTGAAGGGGGGCCGACAAAGTCGTATAGATATTCTTACCATCGATTGCTTCTTTGGTAATCGTTTCCGTACCCAGAAGCGTATTACCGTCTTTATCCTTCTCATAGATAGCTTCCCCATCTGTCCCAGTCAACAAGCTATTAAGCGAACGCTCCAAACCCGTTTGACCAATCAAAGAATAAGAACCATCTTTTTTATTTTCAATAGGTTCAGCACGACCAAGAAACTCTGATGCAAAGGTGCCATTAGGGTACATACGTGATGTTGTTGCCTCAAATGCCATCCCCTTAATACCTGCATCCTTAAAAGTCTTTTCAAGGTCCTCTTTGACAGAGTAGGTGATTCCTTTTCCTTTTAGTCCAAAGGATACTTGATAGGCACCCTTGGTACGCAATTGAGCCAAAGTATAACTCTTTTTAATTCCTAGCTTGTCTTTCAAAATATCGGCAACCTTATCAAACTGACTCTCTTGTACATAGAGTTTTTCCCGAGTTGGTGACACATAGCTGGTTGATACAATAGCATAAATGGAATAACTGGTTGAATCCTCAGCCAAAACATTCCCATTTCGGTCATAAATCGTTCCACGCTTGGCCGCCACTATGGTTTTCGTGTTATAAGACTTAGCAGCCTGTGTTGACAAATCAACACCAAACTTACTATCGGTTCCAATAATTACCACAAAGTTGATAATAAAAACAAAAAAGATAAAAATACTGAGAACCATCAGGTTCTGACCAACATGCTGTCGGTTTTGAGCTGGCTTTCTCCTATCCCTTACGACATAGTTTAGAAATAAATGTTTAAGTTTTTTAAGTCTGTTCATTTGCTATTTCACACTCTTAATACTATCGTTATTAATAGACAGGCCTGCCTTAGTGGCAATCTCTTTGATACGATCAGAGTTAGTTAACTCATTTACTGCCTGCTTAGCATTGTTAAGCTCTGTCTTTTCGTTACTAATCTTGCGATTAAGGTCTGTGATTTGATTCTTGATGGCTTGATTACGTCCTTGCAAATAGACGACTGAGATACTCATTACAATAGCTGTCAAAACAATTGCCGAATAGAAGGCCTTTTCCATACGTGTCATAAAACGAATATGGTTTCTAATAGCCCTATTAACAATCTGACGTTCCTTATTTTCCATAGTTACTTCCTGATTTTTTTAGCCACACGCAACTTAGCAGAGTGCGAGCGGTTATTGGCTTCTAATTCTTCCTGACTAGGTAGGATAGGCTTGCGATTAACCAGAGCTACCTTAGGTTGTAAGTCTTCGGGAATAAAGGGCAAGCCTTTAGGCACATCTACCGTGCTAGCTTCCTTAAAAAGCTGCTTAGTCAACCGGTCCTCCAAAGAATGGAAGGTAATCACCGAAATACGACCATCCACAGCTAGGAGATCCAAAGCCTCCTGAATAGACTCATCCGCAGCACCAAGCTCATCGTTGACCTCGATTCGGATGGCTTGGAAAATTTGTTTGGCTGGATGGCCCTTCTTCTTTAATTCCTTAGCAGGCTTAGCTGATTTAATAATTTCTGCCAGTTCCGTCGTCGTCTCGATAGGTTTTACCTGACGTGCTTGCTCAATCTTACGTGCAATTTGTTTAGAGAACTTGTCCTCACCGTATTTGAAGAAAATACGTACTAAATCATTGTAAGGATAGGTATTGACCACATCATATGCGGTCAGACTTGCCTCCTCATTCATGCGCATATCCAGCTTGGCATCCTGTTTGTAGGAGAAACCACGCTCACGCTCATCCAACTGCGGGCTAGACACGCCTAAGTCATAGAGAATACCATCGATTTCAGACACACCCAAAGCTTCAAGGTTGGACTTGAGATTACGGAAATTATCTTTAATGAAGGTCACCATGCCCTTATCAATATAGTCCTTGAGACGCACTTGAGCATTATCAATAGCCTTCTGGTCTTGATCAAAGCAATACAAATGTCCCTTTTCAGACAATTGTGACAAAAGATAAGACGAATGTCCTGCGCCACCCAAAGTCGCATCTACATAGATGCCATCAGGCTTGATATCAAGCATATCAACAGTTTCGTGCAAAAGAACAGTTACATGGTGAAATTCATTAGTCATGATTTTTATTATAGCATAAGAACAGAGAAATTGTCTCGACTTGAAAGTTGTTAGGAAGTCAAAAAAAAAGCTAGACCCTAGGCCTGGCTTTATGATTGATATATTAGTACTCAAAAATTAGTCTACTCTGTAATAATAACTTTTCTCTGAAGGCATCCCATTAGTCGCTAAAATTCGGTCCTTACTGTTATCTCCAGCATCACTTCCATCGCTAACCCCTCCTTTAGGACAAAGCTCAATTGGGGTGTGTTACCTGTCGGAATGGAATCAATATAAGTTAAACTATATATCCCAGACACATATTGACTTTGTGAAACCTTATCAATTGGATAAGCATTCCCCCAAAGTTCCAATTGTCCATCCGAAGTAATTTTGATGGTCATTCCATTTGAGGACTTCCATGTGCCTATAGATGACTTATAGTTACCATTTTTCAGTTCATCAGCCTTAAGTGAGCTTGAGCTTGTTTTATCTTCCAATGATGTTTTAGAACTACTATTACTTTCATCACTACTCAAATCCTCCCAATCCCAACTAGAAAGATCTGCTTTTTCAGCACCTGAATCACTGTCGTTTTTGACAAGAGAGAGGCCGTCATTATTAAAGTGGTAACCTTAACCACCGCCTGCCGTGGCACCGACACTACCATAGTAGCTAAACGTCTTATCCTTGAAGTAAGCCAAGGTCATACGCTCACCTAACATTCCCAATTGCAAACCATCAGTCAGACGAATCACCTGACCATCATCTTTAGAAATAGTGTAGATATCCGTAATCATATAGTCTTTAAAGACATTTCCAGGTTTAAAAGCAAACACCAACTCGTCAACCCATTACCATCCATATCATAATAAGCATAGACAGTGGACGCCGGATTTGTTTGAGAACGAGCATAGGTCACCACCAAAGGATTAATTGAAGCGTCAGTTTGATTGTCAGCTACAGCTGTTCGATACTTGCTGATAATGTCGTCATAAGCAGAGGTATCTACTTTCTTCTCTTCACTTGAACTTGAGTCTTCGCTTTCGCTCCCTTCTGATTGGAACTGCTCTACTGATGAGGCAGAATTTGTTTGTGATAAATGATTAGACTGATTTGAACAAGCTACCAAAAGGGCTAGGCTAGATAAGCCAGTTACTAATAACAATATTTTCTTTTTCATGATAATCTTTCTCTCTATTCGGTCACAGTAGAGCTCTAATATCTGAGCCGTAGGCAGGGTCTGTATAGCTTGAGGTACCACTATTTGAGTCGGTATCAGTTGTTGGTGGCTCATAGTGATACCGAGGAGCTTGAGGACGAAGATTCACTTGAGCTTGTTGAAGATGACGATGAACTAGAGCTAGATGACTTGGACGAAAACTTGGTTTTGCTTGATGATGACTGCTTAGTAGCTACCTTGACTTGTACCTTAGCACGATTGTGCGTGGGCTGCAAAAAGACGATTGTAAAAGCCAAAAGGATAGCCGGTAGGGTAAAAGCCAAAATAAGGTAATGTTTTACTTTTAAATGACGAAGTAGTTTCATAGAGTATTCACATTTCTTAAATATAATTTTAGTATCAATTAGTCTTAGATAAAATTATATCAGAGGTATTAAAATGTGCAATATTGACATAAAGATTAGGGGATTAGAGAAACCGACTTTAAAAGAATTCAAAAATTGGTTTGATTACCTACACATTATTCAAAATCCATTAATCGAGCAATTCATTTCCTAAAGCATCTTGATGGTATTTCGTACCTGGTTTCGAAGTAAATATCATAATACCGAGAACAATATTCCATACGAGATTGACCGCTAAGAGTTGTTAAATGGGGACTCAACTTTAGTTGGCTTACATAACAAAACAAGTAAAATAATCCAACCTACAAACGGAATAAAAATAGTAAAAATATAAGGCCATGTATATCCAGTATCATGCAAACTACCAACTATTACAGCAAGACCTGGTAAGAACTCACCAATTGTATAGACCCACATGATAAGTCCAAGGATGAGTGAAATGATTGCCAGAGCACTTGAACCAATTGAAGAAGAAATTATTCCAACAACTGCTACCACTATATATGGGCACCATGTAATCAGAACATTGACCAAATAGGCAAACCAATCATCTGAGCAGCTTGAACGTCCCGTGAAATCGACACAGCCCATCCAATATTTTTTAGAGAATTTCTCTATTGAAAACTACAAATACTCAATACTTACAAATCCCTTTATATCAATATTTAAAAAAGTGAAACTTTCATGAGAATAGACTAAAAGCCATAAAATTGGGGTGAAATTGACACAATTAACACCATAAAATAGACTAGCAATTATAATTGAATACAAAAATTATTATCAAAATAATATTACTATTTTCGATAAAATTTAGGTATCCAAAAAGCAGACTCCAAAGGTCTGCTTTTTACTATCAGCCGCTGACTGAGCTTGTGCTTGAGCTTCTTGATTATTTTTAAATGTTGCTTTTGCGGATGCAAATTGTTCTGCGGTAACTAACTGGGGCTGTGCCTGACTGGCTGTTGTCGTAGTAGTATTATCAACACTATCAGCATGTGCTTCTTCTTCTTGACTAATGATACCTGTCGCAAGGACAGCTGTCGCCAAAGAAACTGATAAAATGATTTTCTTAGAATTCATCCTAAACTCCTCTTGACTTTTAAACATTAAAACTCCCACTAATTATCCCCCCGAAAATTTGTCAAGACTTTTTTGGGTATTTTTTGAAAAATTTAATAGATTATTTTTAATATATTTTCATTTTTTCAGGAAAACAATACTCTTCTAATCTAGAATTTTATTACTGAATTTAAATATAATAAAAAACGCCAAGTATAACCTGACGTATGAAATCACCTCATTTTTTAGCTTTGTATACACGAAGCTTTTTATTGGTCTTTAAACATCACCAAAGCTCCTCATTTTTGATGCCCCCAATATATCAGAAGCGTCTTACTCTAGATCAGAAGCGTCTTACTCTAGCAAACTGACCAAAAAAGCCCCTCATGGAGCTTGATGGGTTATTCTCTAATTTGACCTTGACCATTAATATAGAACTTGGTTGAAGTTAGGGCCTCAAGTCCCATTGGTCCACGGGCGTGCATTTTTTGAGTTGAGATTCCGATTTCAGCACCCAGTCCAAAGACGAAACCGTCTGTGAAACGAGTCGAGGCATTGACATAGACAGCTGCAGCGTCAACATCGTCTTGGAATTGCTCAGCACGACTGATGTCCTGAGTCACGATAGCTTCTGAATGTGATGTCGTGTAAGTATTAATCCAATTAATCGCCTCATCAAGGCTGTCTACTACTTTAACAGACATAATGTAGTCAAGAAACTCTGTCGCAAAATCCTCTGGTGAAGCGGGTACAGCTTTTTCCATAAGTTTCAAAGCCCTTTCATCCGCGCGGAACTCAACAGACTGAATTTTTAAAATAGCTTTTTCCAAGTTAGGCAAGAATTCTTCTACAATATCAGCATGAACAACGAGAGATTCTGCAGCATTACACACACTTGGTCGTTGGGTCTTGGCATTGATGACAATCTGTGTCGCCATATCTAAGTTAGCATATTTATCCACATAAATATGACAGTTCCCAACACCCGTTTCGATGACTGGAACCTTGGCTTTTTCTTTCACAGTTTGGATGAGACGGGCTCCGCCACGAGGGATGAGCAAGTCAACATATTTGGTCGCCACCATGAGTTCCTCGGCTACCTCATGAGAGGTATCTTCAACAAACTGAACGGCATCTGCTGTAATTCCTGCATTTTTCAAAGCTTTACGAGCTACCGTAACCAAAGCCTTATTGGAATTGATAGCATCACGTCCTCCACGAAGAATAATGGCATTATTAGTCTTAAAGGCAAGGCTAAAAGCATCGATTGAAACATTAGGACGGCTCTCAAAAATCATAGCGATAACACCCATGGGAACACGCTTTTGAACAATTTTAAGACCATCTAGATTTGTATAACCACGAACTACTTGGCCGATGGGATCTTGGAGATCTGCGACTTGACGAACACCTTCAGCAATCCCTGCGATACGGTCTTCCGTTAAGAGCAAGCGGTCTTGCATAATCTTTGAAATACCATTTTCGCTGGCATTGGCCATATCCTTAGCATTTTCAGTGATAATATAGTCACTCTCAGCTACTAGAGCTTTAGCTACCTGATTTAAAAGGTCGTTTTTAGCTGCTGTTGACAATTTAGCAATCTGACGACTCGCCACTTTGGCCTGCTGGCCCAATGTATCAATGTATGTCATATTAGTCCTCCTGTTTAAAAAGTGTACCGATTTTGGCTCCTTCTAGGACACGAAGAATGTCACGTGGATTTTCACCATTCATTAAAACCATTTGGCTTTGATTTTCAAAAACCATCTGAGCTGACTTAATTTTACTCATCATACCACCCGTACCAAATTTACTACCAGCAGCACCAGCTGAGGCTAGAATTTCCTCGGTAATCTCTGGTACATAGCTACGAAGGGTTGCATCCTCATAGACATTTGGGTTCTTATCAAAGAGCCCATCAATATCTGACAACATGATAAGTAAGTCCGCACCAACAACCTTAGCTACGATAGCTGACAAGCGGTCATTGTCCCCAAACTTAGTTGCATGATCCATTTCATCTACACTGACAGCATCATTTTCATTAACAATTGGAACTACTCCAAGCTCAAAGAGGCTTTCGAAGGCATTGATGGCATTGGCCAAACTCTCGGGGTACTCGACCACATCACGGGTCAAAAGAAGCTGAGATACCTTGGTTTGGTAATGTGAAAAGACTTGAGAATAAAGGCTCATCATGGCCACCTGCCCTACACTTGAGACAGCCTGTTGCTTACCTACCTCTGCTGGACGCGTCTCAAGATCTAGAACATTAAGACCAAATCCCATAGCACCAGAGGATACGAGGACAACCTCAATCCCTTTATTGTGTAAGCTAGAAATCACAAAAGCTAGCTGATCGATTTTTTCAAGATTAATTTTCCCTGATGGCAAAACCAAGGAGCTGGTCCCGATTTTGATAACTAGGCGTTTTACTGAGTCAAAATTTCGTTTCATGTTTATGATTATATACTAAATTCTTGTATTTTAACATATATAATGCATAGGTTTACACATCCAGTATTATCCATCAAAAAAGAATCCCTCCAATCAGAGAGACTCTTTAAACAATTTGACCTAGGTAAAAAACATAGTTCTAATGCGTTTCCAACGTCTACGATCAACAAAAAGATAAATGATTAGAGCAATTAAAACTAGAAGTCCAGTTGCTATAACATTAACAACTAGGGCAATCCAGAACTTACTTGCAAAGAAGACAAGACCACCCAGCAAAGCTGCAATAAAAATGGTAAGGATAAAAATCCCCATATAAAGCCACTGTCCGCCGCCCCGATTGAAGAGCTGGGTGACTTCTTGCCAATTCACTTCTAACAATTTAAGGTCACGTTCAAAGAAATAGCCACCTACAAGATAGGTTGTCACAAGGAAACCAATGATGAAACTCAGTACTAAAACCGGATGGAGATGTGCAAGGAATATTAAACCAAGTCCTCCTAATAAGAGGGAAACACTGACTTGCAAGCCATAGAAAATCCAAAACTTTTGACGAAGATAGTCACCAGTATTGATTGGCAAGCTACGAATAAAGTCAAAGTTTGTTCCCTCTAAGGAAGTTGCTACACCAAGAAAACTTGTTGGTTGGGCTGAAAAGAAACCAAAGGCAACTCCGACTAAAAGCATAAGTCCGAAATAGTCTGGACCCAGGTCCTTCAAAAAGACCGCACCTCCACCTAACATGATCATATATAACACTGGTACCACATAGGTATTAATAATGAGGGTGGGATTTCTCAAAGTAGATAAATGATGGCGGATCAAGACCTGTCTTTGACTTTGAGTAACAGCCTTGGCCTGAGTCTTTCTAGCCTTTTGGTTATAAATCTCTTCGTGAAAATAACGAGGCATTCTAACCTTATAAAACCAATAGGACAGAATGAATACTAATCCAATAGGGAGGTATAGATTTAGGAGGGTCTCCATAGACAGCGGAGCAGCTACAACATCATAGTAACCTCTTAGATAAGGCAACAAGGGAAAATTGACATGCCCAGCACCCTTAATATAACCATTAAGGAAACCAACCATCATGATAGGCAACATAATCAATATGGTCGACAGAATCATCAGGATACTCGAATAGAGCTTTTGACGAGAGCTACGAACAATCATGGTCCCAATGCTATTAGCGAGAACTACTGACAGAACGAGATTGATAAAAGATAAAGGATAAAGGCAAATAGCCCTACAGGTATCCCCAAGTGGTCCAATAAATTGCCAGTAAGCTAGAATCAGAAGACTAAGGATAGGTACCATAAAGATCATACCAACCATAAAACCTGACAAGTTCTTGGCAAGGAAAACTTCTGATGGTTTTAAGGGAAGAGGTAAATAGACCTTGCTATCTTTACTATCATAAAAGGTACTATAGAGAGCTGTAAATGTCTGGAGAAGTCCCATAACTGAAAATGTCAAGAGATATAGGGTTAGAACACCAGGGTTAGCTTTATAATCAATACCTACAAAAAGATAGCTATAGATAATCGTAAAAATAATTAAAATCAAGAGTTGCTGCCTGAGCATGGCGTTAACGATGGAGAAATTAGCTTTTTTCTTTTTCTTCTGACGCTTCTGTAGGCTTGTAACTGCTTGAGGATTCGCATAGAGGAGATTAATTTTAAAAAGCTCCCAAACATGTTTCCAGTTCATGACTACACCTCCTCGGCCTTACGTCCAGCCATTTCTAGATAAATGGTTTCCAAATCCTTGTCAGGGTACTGATGCTTAAGTTCAGCTATAGACCCTTGGAAGATGAGTTTTCCTTTCTTCAAAATACCGATGCGATCACAGATCTGTTCAGCTACACTTAAAACGTGGGTTGAGAAGAGCACACTATTACCCTCCTTAGCATGGTTACGCATAGCTTCTTTCAAATCATAAGATGCCTGTGGGTCCAGACCAGTCAAAGGCTCATCTAAAATCCAAATCTGTGGATTAACCAGAAGAGCATCGATAACAACAACCTTCTGACGCATACCATGAGAGAAGGATGAAATGAGATTATAGCGATTCTCAGTCAAGTCAAAGGTAGACATGAGATCAGTCAAACGTTCCTCAACCTGACTAGCTTCCAAATCATAGATACGTGTCAAAAAGTACCAGTAATCATTGGCAGTCAAATTTAGAAATAAGTCCGGTGGAATCTGGAACATATGCTATTTTCTTCTTAATAGCATCACGATGCTGACTGAGGGCCATATCATCGACGTAAACCTCTCCATAACTAGCTTCAATAATAGACGTCAAAATGGAAATGGTAGTGGTTTTACCAGCTCCATTGTGACCAATCAAACCAAAGATTTCACCGTCTCGAATCTCGAGATTAATATCTGAGAGAGCATCCTTATTTTCATAACGTTTCGTTACATGTTCAAAACGAATCATCTTTTATCCTTTCTTGAGAACCTCTTTAACGATGGTCTCATTTTATAATGTATATCAGATTGTGAGTTAGAGTTGTTTCCTTATTTTTTATGAACGACACTCTAAAAACACTGGCAATAGATTTAGGTAAGGCTATTTCGTCACTTTCTCATTTATTGTATCCTTTTAAGGTACAATTTAAAGAAAACGTTTACAAATATGGGGTGATTTTGCTTTCAGCCTTTGATAAGGCTAAACTTATAGTATTTAGAACAAATAGGAGGAAAATCACTGGTGCCAAGCGGAATTATCATCAACTCACTATCAATTATCCTAGGAGGAAGCGCTGGAGGACTCTTCGGCGACTATCTCAGAGAAGACTTCAAGGAGAACCTTAATCTCATATTCAGACTAGCCTCTATGGTTATGGGAATTAGTGCTATTATGAATATGGTTAATATGCCTGCGGTTATCTTCGCAATGGTTATCGGTACTATCATCGGCCTCTTGTTGAAGTTTAGAAACCTCATCAACAAGGGAGCTGGACTTATGGAAAAAGGCTTGTCCAAGGTTACGCCAAGCAAGAAAACCAGACTGGCTCACGATGAGTTCTATGCACAACTTCTGACAGTAATCGTCCTCTTTTGTGCGAGCGGGACAGGAATTTACGGGAGTCTTGAGTCTGGAATGACTGGTGATGCTTCTATCTTAATTTCCAAGTCTATCCTAGATTTCTTTACAGCTATGATTTTCTCTTGTAGTCTGGTCTACATAGTTTCCATGATTGCCATTCCACAATTTATTGTTTTTTTCCTTCTCTTCTTGAGCGGTGGGATCATTCTTCCTCTAACGACAAAAGCCATGATTGGAGACTTTAAGGCTTGTGGGGGCTTTCTCATGATTGCGACGGGATTTCTCGTATAATGAAACTACGTCAATTCCCAACAGCAGACATGATTCCAGCCATGATTCTGGTTATGCCTATTTCTTGGGCTTGGGTTAATTGGATCTTGCCTTTTCTTGGCTGAAATTACTATCGAAATAACGAAATACCGTTAGTACTTAACTCTTGGCGGTATTTTATCTGTTGGGAAATTGGGGTAAAAAGTCATTTTGAAGAGAATTACTCTACTGATTATTACAGGTTTAGACAATTTAAACCTTATAATCTATGTATTTATAATTTTAATTCTTTCTCACCTTATTTAGACTAAAGTTGGTTTATTATAATAGCCCTTTTAGGCCTAAGCAACTTACAAGATACTTTTTTCATAACTATTTCCACCCTCTAATATTTCAACGAACTTACAATAGTAATGGAAATCTATCAAAAAAGACCGGTGTATTCACACCAGTCTTTTTTGAGGGGTTTGGGATACAAAAACCACTCTCCTACTATGAAAGAATGGTTCTGCGATAACTTATACTTCTACAACTTCTAAGTCCTTTCCACCCAAGAGGATAAGATATTTGTCGACCTTTTCCATTTGATAGGCTTGGCTAAGCGCTTTAGCATAGAGGCTCATTTGCCCTTGGTAGCGCGTCTTAAGCTCACTAGGATGAGTGAAGTGGTCGGTCTTGTAGTCAAAGAGGACAATACGGTCTTCAAGAAGAAGATAGCCATCAATGATTCCACGAACAACAAAGTCTTCTTTACTAGCTGGGTCTTCTGCCAACATGGCAAAAGGTGCTTCACGACGCAACTTATCACGGTTGGCCAAAATAAGCTTCCCGAGCTCTGTATCAAAGAAGCCTAAAAGTTTTTCTAACTGAACACGCGCCTTGACTTGATCAGATGCCGATACCCGACTCAGTGCCTGAGTCAAATCTTGGAGAGTCACTGTATCAGAAAGAGTCAAGCGTTGCATGAGTTCATGGGTTGCTGAACCAACTGCAGCTCCAGTGACCTTAGTTTTTTGCCCAAAGTCTGGTAGCTCAAAAGTGCTAGCCGTCTCAAGAGGTTGCACTCCCTCTTTCTTATCCATGATATCTACGCCCTCTGTATCCATAATTGGTTCGTAAAAGGTCTTGAGCTGGCTTGGGGTACGCACAGAAGGTAGGTCAATCGCTGGTGCATAAAGGTGGTTGAGTTTTTCAACACTTTCTAAGACAGTCAAGGCACGCTCAATCTCCTCCGTCTGACGATTGTTAGATAAATCATCGGCATCTACTGCTGCCTTGACTTCAACCTGTCCAATAGCCTCTGGCGTCAACTCCTCATCCTCAACAAAGCGAACAGTAAACTTGAGGTCTTTTCTCATAAAAGCAGTATCAAGTGCCATAATCCAATCCTGATAAGTAGCAATCTGGTCACGTAGAGCCACTGGTAGGCGATTATTTTCGACATCAGTGCCATACTGCTGGGTTAAGGTTTCCTTACTTCCCTTACCAACTAGGTAGAGTTTCTTCTCTGCACGTGTCATTGCCACATAGAGTAGACGCATCTCTTCTGAAATACTTGCCCTGCGCTCTTCCCTACGATTATCCTGGAAGGTCAAGGTCTCAAGAACAACATTTAACTTAGGCAAATTGGTGTTTATCTGGTCTTTGAGGTCAGCTAGATACTTAATACCAAGCCCTTTTTCACGATTGATAATATACTTACCGCTCAGGCCATCCTTGCTGTGACCAATGAACTTGCGATTCATCTGCAGGACAAAGACATACTTGAACTCTAGCCCCTTGGACTTGTGAATGGTCATGAGGCTAACGGCATTTTTGGGAACCAAATCTGTCACTTCCTCTAGGTCGTTACCGCTAGCAATAATCTTATCAATCATGCCAATAAAACGAGAAAGCCCCTTAAATCCTGTCTTTTCATAAGCATTAGCACGCAAGGCAAGGGCATAAAGATTGGCCTGGCGTTGCTCAGCTCGTGGAAGACCTCCGACGTAATCATAATAGAAACGGTCGTTGTAAATCTTCCAAATGAGGTCATAAATCGAATGACACTTACTGTAGTCACGCCAATCTGCCAGAGTCTCTGTGAAGAGAGTCAACTTGGCTTCAAGTCCTTGCATCACAACTTCCGGATGAAGACCTGATTTGGTATGAGCTGCAAGAAGCTTATCATAGAATTGGCCTTTGTCAGCCTGAACTGCGATACGAGTCAGGTCATCCTCGTTGAAGTTAAACATAGGTGAACGAAGGAGAGCAACGAGAGCATAATCGTTAAGAGGATTATTGATAGCACGAAGGGTGTCCAACATAATCATAACTTCTAGTGACTCTAGGTAGCTTGACTTATACTCGTCAGGAACCAAGGGAATCCCGTGTTCCTCGAAACTTACCATCAAGTCCAGATAGGTGTTACGGTTCGGTGCTAGGAGGGTGATGTCCTCAAAACGTACACCCTGCTCATGAAGTTTGATAATTTCTTTGATAACCAAGGAAATCTCACCGCTGCTGATAGCTTGATCAGGACCTTCTTCATCCTCACTCGTACTAGATTCATCACTATTATAAATCAGAACCTCAGTTTCATTTTCAGGATGGGGCTCTTTTTGCTTCTGACTACCTGCTACCAACATATGAGTCTTGTCATATAGGATGTCCCCGATTTCCTGATCCATGAGGTGGCTAAAAACACCATTTGTCGCATCAAGGACTTCAGATTGACTACGAAAGTTCTCCTTAAGGAGAATCAGCTTACCTGCATCAGGATTTTCAAGGAAAAGCTGAAACTTATCATTAAAAATCTGAGGGTCTGCCTGACGGAAACGATAAATGGACTGCTTGATATCTCCCACCATGAATCGGTTATGGCCGTTAGATAGAAGTTCCAACATTCGTTCTTGAGTATGGCTATTGTCCTGATACTCATCCACCATAACTTCATGGTAACGGTCCCGGTAGCTGACTGCCACCTCTGGATTTTCTTCCAAAATACGGATAGCAAAGTGGGCAATATCCGAGAATTCAAAGGTATTTTCCTGAATCTTTGCCTGTAAATACTGATCCGAAAAATCAAGTACAAAGGACTGAAGTAGCTCCAACATAGGTAGGATATCATCATTATGCTTGGTCAAAACCTCCAGAACGGTGAGCTGAGTATCGACCTCTCGCAACTGAGCCACAAACTCATTTTTGGTCTTGTTGTATGCTTCCTTGTAGGCCTTGAGTTCCTCGTCTTTAGGACGGGTCATATTGGTCAAACCAGTACCTCCTGACAGAGTCAATAGTTGTTTGAGGAGGTCCTCCATATCAGTTTGGTCATTAATCAAGGAGCCCTCAAGAAGGATAATGGCATCTGACACATTATTCAGATACTTGGCCTTGGCAAATTCACGCTGAGCTATACCTAAATGGTCTCTTAAGAAAGCTAGGAAATCAGCCAACAAGCCATCTTTAAGACCGTCTAAAAGCTCATTTTTAGCCTGTTCTGGCTTAGCCTCGATCTGTCCTTTCAAGAGATTTTGACATAGCCATTTTTCAGGATCTGCAGTAGCCTGAGAAAAGCTGTAAATATCGTAAACTAAATCACGAAAAGCCTTGCTAGTTTTGCTATGTCCAGTGAAATTACGGACCAATTTTTGAAAAAGTTGGGCATCCTTTCCTTGCATGTAATCATTGAAGAGATCAGCATAAACCTCATTTTTCATAAGCGTCTGCTCAGCAAGGTCTGTCATGATACGGAAAGTAGGTGACACACCCAGGAGATAGCCATACTGATTGACCAATTTCTGGGTAAAGGCATCCATGGTTCCAATATCAGCCGTCCCAATCTTGGCAATCTGGTCTGAAAGAAATGCCCGCTCCTCATCCGTCTCTGCCTGTCCTAAATGCTTTGTCAGCCGCTTTTCCAGACGCTCCTTTAACTCACCTGCAGCTTTTACCGTAAAGGTTGAGATAAAGAGTTGATCAATACCAACGCCACGTCCAATCATATCAAGGATACGCTCAACCATGACAAAGGTTTTCCCTGAACCAGCTGAGGCAGATACCAAAATATTAGTACCATTACTGTAAATAGCTTCAATCTGTTCTGGTGTTAACTTGCGATCCTTGTCAGAAGCTGCTTCTTGGGCAATACGTTCCTCAATCTCTGCTGGACTTAAAAAAGCTTTAGTCAACATGGTTATCCTCCTGGTCTTTTTTGTCTACTCTCACAGCATGATCAATGACTGGAAAGGAGATAGTATTTTCAGAAACTTGCATCTGATTCTCTTCCTCAGTTTTTGCCATCAACTCCAAATAGGCTTCCTTCTTGCCCTTTTTGGGTAAACGCAAGAGTTTACGAGCCTGTCCCATGTGGCGGTCGGCCTCGAAGTGAGTAATAGACTTGATTTGATCACCTTGAACAGACTTGCCATCCTCAGTATAAGGATTGATCGCAAAATTCCCACTTCGAATAACTTCAGCAGCACTCCTAAAGAGCTTAATATTGTAGTCCAACAAGGTTTCTAAATCCTCCTTGTCATAGGTGACAGTCTTTTGCAGATCATAGTTTCCACCAGTCAAATGCTCCGTTTCTGAAGCCACAAAAAGTCCCTTATAAGTTAATTCCTTATGAGCCTGAGCCGCTAGCTTTTCCAAACCAATCTGAGATAGGTTAAGCTGTGGGACCTGCATGTGAAGATACATAGCCCCAAAAAGTTGATCAGCATCAACCTTATAGGTTTGACGGAGAGCCTCCAGATAGGTCACCAATTGCGGACTGAGGCCATTGTAGAATTTCTGAATATCAAAGACATTTTTACCTGTTTTATAGTCAACAACACCCAGAGCACCATCTGTTAAACGGTCCACTCGGTCAATAATCCCAGTAATCTTGATGCTATTTGCTAAAAGCAAGTCAAACTTGACTTCCTCACACTCAACCTTAACCGCCGCATTGTCACGTAGAACACTGGCAGTTGAACGCGCAATGTCCTCCAAAATCTGACGAGAGAAACGACTCTCTTGGTCCTCGGTATAGAGAATTTCAAAAGGTTGATCCTGATTGGTCTGAGCAATGGCCTTTTCCAATTTATCATCGAAGCTTTCTGATGACGAATCACCCATCACACGCTCAAAGACTCGGTGTAAATAAGTCCCGTGGTGTCGAGCATCCGGATGGATAGACTCTAGCTCCTCAAGTTCCAAAACATAACGCAAGAAATAAAGATATTGGTTGTTATAGAAGGTCGTCAGAGCTGTAGCTGATAATTTCAGTGGTTCTTCCTCCGGAAAGACCAACTGCATGACCTGATCGTCCACCTTGGTTGTCGTCACATCGTCAATCACCTTTGGAATCAAGACTTGATCCTTATCAAGTCGCTTACGGAGATAGCGTACAGCAACCGACCAGAAAGTCTGGGTTTCTTTGTCCAAGTCAAGATCCAAATGACTACTGTTAAGGGCAATGACAGTCGACAGAAGGTCTCTATAGTTCCCAATCTGGTCCCCCTTTGCTTCGAAACGATTGCGTCCCTTTTCCACCAATGGAATACCAAGGTCAAGAAGCTCCTTCAAATAAACAGACATGTCATCTTGACTTTCATTTATAATTTGTGGCTGACTAAGCACTAATTGTTCACTAGCAGCATTGAAAAGCGACATAGCCACAAAATGACCTCGCTTACTATTGATCTGCGTAACAATATCCAATCTCCTGTGCTCATCCGTCGCCTCATTGATACGACTACGCTCCTCATCAGACAAAAGACTCTTATTTTGTCCTACCTTAGGAAAATGTGACTGGGTCATCCCCAAGGCAAAAACATACGGAGCCGAATGTGGCTGTATTAAGTCGTATTTTTTCACATTGACCACATCAACAGTGGCTGGAACCGTACGGTAATCACAGGCCAACATTCCCGAACGCAAGATAGACAAAAAGTCGTCCACTGAGAGCGATTCGTCTCCAAAGATAGTCTCAACCTGCTCCAAGATATGAGTGAAAGCCTTCCAAACCTGTTCATTCTGTTCTTTTTCAGCTTCACTGGCCTTGGTGGACAATTCAAACATCTGACTTGGTAGTTGCACAGCCTCTAAAAAGACCACCAGTTTCTTGAGTAGACTAGATCCCTTTTGTTTGCGACTATTAAGAAACTTGTCCAAGGGCTCTATCAATTGTGACCGCAAGGCATTGATCTGGTCTAAATTATACTTATCACGACTATTAGCTGTAAAATCAGACAAGAATTTATGACGCCCCTTGATATCCGCAAAATTGACATAATACTCAAAAAGGTCTAAATCCTCTTGAGCAAAACCACCATAGAGACCGGATTTTACAAGGTTAAGCAAATCCTCAGCACGGTAGTTATAGCGCTTGATACGCTCTAGCGAATCCACAAACTCCACCAAAGGATGGCTAGACATGCTTTCTTCCTTACCGAAATAATAAGGAATATCAAATTTTCGGAAAATCTGCCCCACGTGAAGCTTATAACTCTCCTCGTCACCAAGCAAGACCAAAATATCCTTGTAACGCTTGCCATCTGCCAGCAACTGGCGAATACTCTTGGCAACCTGGGCCACTTCTTCTTTCTGGTTGACCACTTCCCAAACCTTCAGGGCATGCTTATCCTGCTCAGTTACCGTCTCATCTACCGTACTAAAGTCATGACGGCTCTCCAAAAGACGACTAATACGCGCAAAAGAAAGATTGCCCTCCTTGTCTGTCGTCACGTAGTCGGGTATCACCTTATAGGTCTGAGCCAAAGTCCTCAAGAAATCCACTGAGGCTTGATAAACATTGCCATAAACAAAATTGGCCTTATAAGCTTTTTGACTAGTATAGGTCCCCACTACAATCTGGTGGCACTTGTCGTTCAAGAGTGCAACCAGAGCCTCCTCCTCAGCCGAGAAACGGGTAAAACCATCAATGACCAAAACTGTGTTACTCAAGGCCTCATCCAGATGCCCTGAGGTAATTTCCTTAAAGAAGGCACTAAGCTTTGATTGATTGTCAAAATCTCCTGCCAACAAGAGGTCCTGAGCTGCACTGAAAATCCTTACCAAATCCTCTTGTTTTTCAACCTGATCCAAATGCTGCAAATCCAATACTGTCATATTGGCCTGCTGCAACTCTTTATAAAGGTCCACTAATTGATTAATAAAGTTGCTATCCTTACGCAAACGGCCATAGACCTTGAGCTCATCATCTCCCATGTGCAACAACACTTTATAAAAAATCATGGCCAAACCTGTATCATCCAACTGAGTCTTTGGGTTACTCGTATTGAGAATAAAATACCTAGCCATCTGAGTAAAACGAGTCACCGTAATGTCAAAAGATGCTGACTGAGGCAGGTATTCTAAAACCTTTCGCTCCTTTTCAAAGGACAGGGCACTAGGAGCAATATAAAAAACCCTCTTCCCCTTTTGAGCATAGCTAGACGCCTGCTCCGTCAGAATTTCTGTTAAATCCTGAGACATATCCGTATAAAGTAATTTCATAAGACGTCCCTTTCTTGTCTCTACACCAGTCGTTCGGACTAAGTCGGACTAAGCAAGAATTTCCATTCACTTAGCACTAACAACCACTAATCCTTGCTATTATAACACAGAATTAACCAACAATCAGACTCCTCCCTCATCCCTTTCTAGCCCTCTGGCCTATGGGCCAGACATAAGCTTATCTCCTACAGGAAAAGCCCAAAATATCTGGTCCTCTAGCCAAAAAAGAACCAAATCAAAAGATTTAGCACCACAACTTTATTTAAAAATTAATTCCTGTTCTAGTAGGAAAAAAGAGAGTGATACCAAACAACTTTTCAAAAACTCTCCCTTGTCCTACTCCCTCGAGTATTAGTTGATTTAAAAGACTTGATGACGTTAGGAATCCCAGAGCTCTTGTCCCTCTTGAAAATAGATTGAGCCTATCTTATCACAGGGATTGAGATAAAACAATAGGTATTATATTAATCAGAGGTTCCCTACACTAACTTAATTAATCACATTTTCACCAACATAAATACTTTCTAAATTACCCAAGGAAACTTCCCCTTTAATGTATAAATCCTTGCTAGTCAAATTGCTTGGATTTTCCTGGTGTTGAATAGCCGAGAGCGAATTGTCCACATTAATATGTACCCGCCAATCACTGGGCACATAGAGACTCAGACTTCCCAGAGAAACGTCCACATCAAACTGGGCAGACGGGCCCTTCAATACGGCAGTTATCAAAATAAACCGAGGCTTCTCCCAGACTTACATCTGCACTTCCATGAGTAAAGTGTTGGTCATTGAGATATCTGGTCACCGTTGAAAAAGTCACATCAATATCATTACCACCATTGTTAGCGTCTGAGCCAGTAGAACCCAATCCAAAACGATTTTTTGTTTTACTAGAAGAATTGAAGAGGATGTTCAAGCCAATAACTGCAAGAATAGAAGAAAGGATAACGACAGAATTGGATACTGTAAGAAAGTGAAACTGCCCATTGAGTGAAAAGAGAGCCAAAACACCATAGATGAATCCCCAACCAAAGTGGTGTTTCAAAAAACTAGAAAGGGACAAAATAGCCAGTAAGACTACCCAAGCTAACATCCAAAAACTAATTTCCCATTGTATAAAATAGTCTTGTACAATAACCAAAGCTGCCTAAAGGATCAAGAGGATCCCAACTAATTTCTTTCTCATTCTGTTGCCTCATTTCGTTTAGTCGTTCTTTTAAAACTGGATAGTAGCGTCTTGATACATGAACCTGCTTGTGGGTCTGATAGAAATTAACCGTGTTGGTCCCCGAAAAAGAGTTCTCTAAAGAATAAATCTGCTTTATGTTGACAATGGTTGATTTGGAAATCCGACAAAAGGCAATCGTAAGCAGCTCTTCTGTTTGACCTCATAGGCCTCGTCCTTGGTATGCCCATAAATCCTCTCTCCATCTGTTTCAAAAAAAGAAGCGTTTCCAAATCCAGAAAATATTCGCTACGATCTTTATAAAAAGGCTAAAGGAGCGAACAACTTTTGCTTTAAAATGGACTCTTGGAGCTGTGCTATTTCTTCTGTTAATTGAGGAGCTCGAATCAAGATTTCATACTCATCTATAGAAGGGTCCAATGCGATGCTAACTTTCATAATACTCCTTTTCTGTCCTTTTGATGGTTCTTCTATTATAACAGCTGCTTTAAACTAAACAAGGCCTTTTAGGTAAGTGGTAAAGTTTAGACCCTAAGAGGTAAAAACAGACAAACAAAAGAACCTGGCAATTACCAGGCTCTCATTTTTAGTAGAGAGGGCTACCCTCCTAATTGTAATCAGTTTAACAATGACTAGCTCTATGAGAAAACAACTACTATTTCACAGTATCTTCACGACTCACTTTTTGTGATTCGATAGCTTTACCATTGATATGGTAGTCGCTGTAGTTAGAACTGCTACCACTAGAGTCACTATCGTCACCAACATATTCCACATTACATGACCATGAAATTTTGTCTTTAATATCTCCTGATGACTTGAGCTTCGAATCATAGCCATAAAAGAAATCATAGACTGCCGTGAAAGTTACTTTAAAGTTCTTTTCACCAGTCTGAACGACTTTAGTTACATCAACATCTGAGAAAGTAATACTATCAGCGGAACGGTTCTTGGCTCCCGTAGTATTTTTATCGATACCAGCCGTTACATCCTTATACATGGTATCATCAGTACCATTAAGGAAAATGTCAGAAACACCATCTGGGGTTGTGTTATGATTTGAGGCATAACTATCAAACTTACCATAAGTTGCTGATTCATAACGATCTGCTACTTGACCACGTGAGTAATAATAAAAACCAAATCCATAACCAGCAAGCGCTAAGACTACCACAACAATACCAGCAATAATCAGGATTCTCTTTCCTTTTGCCATGGCTGGATTGGCCAGTTTAGCAGCCTTACCATATGAGATAAACTGATAGATGATCGACACATCATAACCTGAAGACCTACCTATAAGAAATTCCTCAGGAAGAGGCTGACGACCTACTTAGTTTTTGAAGGCCTTCATCCAGATTACTTGTGCTTCTTTAGAAGTAGCTTATGAATGTTCTTCGGTGTGAGTCTGGTCTTCGCGAGACACCGGCGTGAGCTCCTCAGTTTCTAATAAAGTCGTTTCCTCTTCGTCATCAAGGGCCACATCTTCAACCACTTCCTCGGCAACGTCATACTCATCAATTTTTTCTGTTAGTTCAGGAGAAGTAACTTCCTAATCCAATCCCATTGCGGAAATGCCTTTAATAGCCTTTAAATCAAAATCTGATTTTTGGCCTTCTTCAATTTCTAAGACATGGGGCGGACGACCAACTGCCTTTTCAAATAAATCAATCCACTTTTCTTTTGTTGCCATAAAGACTCCTATACACTTGCCTTTTCAAAAATCGTTAAGCTTACTTAGAATAGAAGACCTATTGTAAATGATGACATGATAGTAAATACGATTGCAAACAAGATAGACAAAACGACACCGTTCAAGAGTGCTGCCAAGATCATTTGATAGAACTTATCAGCCTTCCATGCTGTTGTTACAGGAACAATTGTAAAGAGGTTAGCAATTGCAAACAAAGTACAAACTATATTAAACAAAAAGCTTGGGAAGACAACAAGTCCAATAGCTCCCAACAAGATAGTTACAAGCAATACTGGCAAGGCTAATGATGTCAAACGACCAAAACGATCGAAGCTATTTAAGAAGGTTGTTGCAGGGGCACAAAAGATGGCCTTACGTGTTATAAATCCTGCCAAGATGAAGGCAAAGATAAAGAGGAAGGCATCTAAAATACTTGCAAAGAAAGCCGCAAAACCAATACTAGATGCATGACTTGAAACTGATGGTGAGTAATCATTTGATCCGAAAGATCCAAAGATACTGCTGAATACACTTGCTGTTGACTTTAAAGTGTTAACCACTTTACGTGCTATTGCGCTCAAGATAGTAAAGAATGCAAGCCCTGTAAAGAATGACAAGAAGATATAATTAAGCCAAGCATTATGTTTACCATAATCTGTCATATCTGCTGGACGACGCCATGCATTAAGCAACCCCGTCCAGTAATTTTTGAAAGTTGTTGCAAATGCTGATGGTTGGGCTGGAACAACTACAGCTTGGCCATTGATAAATTGGACATTTTGACCTGGTTGAAGAGGTTGACCGTTAGCAAAAGCTACTTGCTGACCAGCTTGCCCATTCGCAAAACCAGCTTGTGGTCGCACTGCTTGATTTGGCACTCCTTGGACTGGAGTTGGTTTAAGCCCCTGCAAAGATTGGTTGTGCTGGTGCTTCTTGAACAGGCGCCGCTTCAACTGCTGGTGCGTTATCTTGAAACTCACCTGCTGCAAGTGCTGCTGCAATTTCTTCTTCAGTTGCTGAACGACCATTAATGGCTTCAAAAAAATCTAACCAATCTGCTTTAGTCATAATAAACTCCTTAAAAATACATAGAATGACATTATTTTTCCACAAGTAGGGCTATCAATAACTGTCATTTTTATTAGAAAAAGATTTGGAGCAGACTGTCCAAACCTTTTTCTCTTCTTATTTATTTCTTTGGATCGATTTCTGAATCTGACGATCTAGCTCACGTTTAATGTGTGGTTCCGGTGCAAATCGCGCTTCCCAATCACTTGGTTTAAGAATTTTGTGAGTCACAGGATCAAAGTGAGCTTTGCCATCTGGGAAAATTTTACCCATATTAGCCTCATGAACAGTATCAAAGAAAGGCTTAGGATCCACACCCATAAGGACAAATGAGCCATAGGTCAAGTAAAGCAAGTCAGTCAATGCATCCACCTGACCAACCATAGTTGACTCTGAGTGCTCTTTAGAACTAACTTTGAGCGCCGCCTTGTCAAGAGCAGCATGCAAATCCAGAACAGCCTGACCAAAGACACGCTTGTCCCCACCTGATGAAGCATATAGGAATTCGACAATTTCTTCCAACTTGAAGTCCGAACGGTGACTAGCTTCCTCAATACCGTAAACACGAGGCATATCGGTAGTTGAGCCATCCATCAAATGGTGGAAATCCTTAACCTTGTTGAAATTATCATCATCACTGGTAAATGAATTCTCTGTTTCAAAGTGAATCAAACCATAGTGTGACAAGGCTTTGGCAATCCCATTCTGGTTATTAGTATCAGTGACATGGGTAGCCTGGTCTTTCAGTTCATCTTCACCATTTCCCATGGCAACACCAACGCCAACGCCAGACAGCATTTCTAGGTCATTTTCCGAATCCCCAAAGGCCATAACCTCACTGAGTTCGAAATCAAAAACCTCACCTAGATGAGCGATACCTTTCAACTTAGATTGATCCGCTGAAATAATATCGGCTGAGTAAGGACTTGAGCGGGTAATCTTCACATGAGGAAATTTTTCTTTAATATCTTGTGTTTCACCCACCGTCGCTACCATAACTACCTGATAAATAGGCTCACGCATGATAGTTTTAAGGGTTTCAATGCTTTGTGGCTTGAAACGACGAATCAAAGACTTGAAACTACGCTCCACCATCTTAGCCCAGGACTTAGGGACAATACGACTAACGATTTGCCCAAACTTACTCGTCCCCATACTGATGATATTAGAACCAACAAGACCTGTACTAGTCCCTAGAGAAATCTCTCTACGGTGCTTGGTGGCATAGCGAATCAAGTTGTAGACTGTTGATTTAGGGAGCTGGTTTTGATAAAGGACCTTGTCGTGAGTCAAAATATACTGACCGTTATAAGTAACTGCAAAATCCAAACCTAGATTGTCCATGAAAGGCTGGACAAATCCTGGACCACGACCTGTTGCCAAACCAACTAAGATACCATCTTCCTTCATCTGACTGATGGCTTTTTTGGTTGAACTAGACACGCGTTTTCGGTCATTTAGAAAAGTCCCATCAATATCAAAAAAGACTGCTTTAATGGCCACAGAGCTCCCCTCCTTCTAACATTTTATGCTAAAATAAATTATAACATAAATAAGATAGTGAGTAGTATAAATGATTAAAAAAATCCTAGTCCTTCATACTGGAGGAACCATTTCCATGTCCGCAGATGACGATGGCAAGGTCAGTCAAAATGCTGATAATCCCATGAACCATGTTGGACTTGATCTAGATAATCTAGCCTTAACTGTTCTAGACTTCTTTAACATCCCTAGCCCACACATTACGCCTTACCACATGCTTGATATTTATAAAAAAATCAAGGAAACAGCTGGACAATATGATGGGGTGGTTATCACCCACGGAACAGATACCCTGGAAGAAACAGCCTACTTCCTAGATACCATGAACGTTCCTGAAATTCCAATCGTCATAACTGGTGCCATGCGTTCGTCAAATGAGCTAGGAAGCGATGGCGTCTACAACTATCTCTCAGCCCTTCGTGTCGCAAGCAATGACAAGGCTGCCGATAAAGGTGTCCTAGTCGTTATGAACGATGAAATCCATGCGGCCAAGTACGTGACTAAGACCCATACTACAAACGTGGCAACCTTCCAAACACCAACCCATGGTCCACTAGGCATCATCATGAAGCATGATATCCTCTGGTTCAAAACTGCTGAGCCTCGTGTTCGCTTTGACTTGAAACAAATTACAGGAACTGTGCCAATCATTAAGGCTTATGCTGGAATGGGAATTGGAGATGGTATCATCAGTCTCCTAGCCCCTGAAAAGATTGACGGCGTGGTTATCGAGGCCCTAGGCGCCGGAAATCTCCCACCACTAGCTGCAAGAGAAATTAAGTCACTTATGGACAAGGGAGTTCCCGTTGTACTCGTTTCCCGTTGCTTTAACGGCATCGCCGAGCCAGTCTATGCCTATGAAGGTGGTGGTGTTAAACTCCAAGAAGCAGGCGTTATGTTCATCAAAGAACTCAATGCTCCAAAAGCTCGTCTCAAGCTCCTCATTGCACTCAGTGCAGGACTAGAAGGCCAAGAATTGAAAGATTATATTGAAGGGTAAGACATGAAACTTAGCATTGAAGCAACTGATAAATTGGAAAACAAAGATTTCCACTAGGAACTAATCGTCTTACAGACACATGTCACCATGGTCTGTGGTACTGTGCTAGCCAGTCTATCCCGGATTGCATGGCTGAAGAAAAAATACTAGTTTATAGATAAGGTTTTACTACTTTACAAATAAGATTTGTTCAATGATTCGAAAAACAGAAAAACCAGTTAAGAAAATCTCAACCGGTTATCTTACTTATGTTAATCGCCTAAACTGGTCATTCTTCCGTCTAGACTTGTTATGATTTTAAGAAGAGGGATTCTACGTTATGAAAAAGAAAAAAGGATTTTTGGAAATTGAGGGATGAAAGCTGTAGAATATGGGTAAATTTAGCCTCTTCCTGGGCATCACTATTAGTTTTGATAAACCTTAAAGTCTTGAGGATGCTTTTGAAAATTGGGGTTATAAATTACTTTAATTTTTACTGTCATTGTTTTTCCTCCTTTTTAGGAATGGTTTGACCTAGCCAAAACGTTTTATTATCAAAACCTAACTCGTTTTGATGGTTTTATTATAGGGTCTCTAACTTAAAGAAAGCTTGTAATAAACTTGAAGGAAGCAAAAACTCTCAGTGAGTTCACTGAGAGTTTTTGTTATCATGGATAAAATAAGGTAAAGCCTGCAAAATAAAATATAAGACCTATCATCCTAAGAAAGAAGGCATGGCAGATAGCAAAAAATCGAGTTTTAACCGCTTCTTTTTCATTGGTTTCCTCCTCAGTCAAACTCATCTTGGTTTCTCAAATGAGCTTCTAGCACCTGCCAATCAGGATTCTCACGCCAGTTAGGGTCAGAAACAATTTGACTGGCCACGCGCCTTGCTTCTTCTAGGATATTATAGTCTTCCACAATATCAGCCACCTGAAATTCAGGAATGCCTGACTGCCGCGTCCCGAAAATCTCTCCTGAGCCACGCATTTTAAGGTCCTCTTCTGCTAAAACAAAACCATCCGTAGTCTCACACATGGCCTGCATGCGTTTTTTACCGGTATCATTTTTAGGATTAGCCACCAAGACACAGTAAGACTGCTTGTCTCCACGCCCTACACGGCCTCGAAGCTGGTGAAGCTGGCTAAGTCCAAAACGATCCGCATCCATAATAACCATAACCGTAGCATTAGGTACGTTAACTCCAACTTCAATAACTGTGGTTGATACTAAAATCTGAGATTTTTTGTCCTTAAAATCCTGCATAATTTGGTCTTTTTCATCATTTTTCATCCGACCATGCATCAGAGCCACCGTAGCTGAATCTCCAAAAAACTCTGTGAGTTCCTGATGAAGGGCAACAGCATTTTTCAAATCAAGAGACTCAGACTCTTCAATCAAAGGAGAAATAAAATAGACCTGAGCATCTTTTTCTAACTCACTCTTAATCCAAGTCAATACGGTGTCTAGTTGCTCATGTTTAACCCAACGGGTAATAATAGTCTTACGTCCAGCCGGCATCTGATCAATGATTGACACATCCATCTCCCCAAAGGCAGTGATTGCCAAGGTCCTAGGAATGGGTGTTGCTGTCATCATGAGGACATCAGGATTGTCTCCCTTCTCTCGGAAAATACGACGTTGATTAACTCCAAATCGGTGCTGTTCATCAGTAATCACCAACCCAAGTTTATGATAAATCACCGCATCCTGAATCAGTGAGTGAGTTCCCACAATCATTTGAGCCTCCCCAGACTCAATTTTAGAAAGAGCTACTTTCTTATCTGCCATCTTCATCCCAGAAGTTAAGAGGACTACCTTTAGCTCAGGAAAAAGTCCCTTCAAACTCTGATAATGCTGCTCTGCTAAGATTTCCGTCGGCACCATAAGGGCAGACTGCAATCCTGCCGTATAAGCCCCATACATGGCAAGACTAGCAATAACTGTCTTTCCTGAGCCCACGTCTCCCTGCAAGAGACGGTTCATGTGAGCCCCAGATTTCATATCAGCTAGGATTTCTGATAAACTGCGCTCCTGGGCTTTGGTCAGAGGGAAAGGAAGGGTAGCAATCTTGGCTTTTATTTTTACCTCATCGTAAGAAATCGCTAGTCCATTGGTCTCTGATTTATTCTCAGCCTTTAGCACCTGTAAATTCATCTGGAAATAAAAGAGCTCCTCAAACTTAATCCTACGTAGGGCCTGCTTATATTCAGCCAAATCTTTAGGAAAATGCATGACACGCACAGCCTCTTGACGTCCCATGAGACGATACTTGTCCATCAGCACTTGGGGGAGACTTTCCTCCAACAAATTAAGGGCGCCACTGTCAAAAGCTACCTTTATAGCCTTTATCAGCTGGGCCTGACTAACACCCTGAGCCACATGGTAGACTGGCTGCATATCGTCCTCAACATGAGCCAAGACTTTCATACCAGTCACTGCAGACTTCTTACGGTCCCACTTGCCAAAGATAGCCACTTCTGCCCCCACCTCAAACTTGTCCACAAGATAAGGCTGATTAAAGAAATTAATGGCAATCACAGCCTCACCCTGCTTTATTTTAAAGCTAAGACGATTACGTTTAAAGCCATAATACTGCACATTGGCCGGTGTTACCACTGTTCCTGTAATGACGGCCTTTTCTCCATCCATCAGTTCAAAGATGGACTTACTCTTAAAATCTTCATATCGAAAAGGAAAATAAAGCAAGAGGTCCCCAACTGTGTGTAAATCTAATTTGGTAAATTTTTCAGCGGACTTAGGACCAAAGCCCTTCAAATCTGCAATTGGTGAATCTAGTTGAATCATATTCTATATCATTTCTATCGAGTTCTGTTCCTTGTAAAAGAGGAATCCTTATCAGCTATTATAACACATGGAAATGATCTTCCCTAAAATCAAAAAATCCAGTATCAAACTGGATTTCCTTTTTTATATTAGTCATAGCTACGAGGTACACGATCACTAAGTAAACAAAGGACCTCGTAGTTGATTGTGCCACGCTTTTCAGCCACCTCTGTCGCAGTAATGCTCGCTCCTCCATTTTCACCCATAAGCGTAACTGGAGTTCCTAGTGGATAAACCTTAGGAAGGCGAACAGTGATCTGGTCCATAGACACACGCCCAACAATAGGACAAAGTTGTCCATCCACAATAACATGGAAACCTTGTAAATCTCTAGTCCAACCATCCGCATAGCCAATTGGAAGCGTTCCAATAACTTCTTCAGCCGTAGTTGTATAGGTTGCACCGTAACCCACTTCTTGACCGGCTGGAAGGGTCTTAACATGAATAAGAGCTGTCTCTAAACTTAGGGCAGGTTGAATATTATAGGGAAGTTCCAAGACACTGCCACTAGGATTGAGACCATAGATGACAACACCCAGACGTACCGTATTAAAGACGGTTGTTGCATGCCAAATACTTGTCGCTGAGTTGCTAGCGTGCACCAAGCGAGGTCTAGCAGTCAAGTTATCCACCAAATCGGTGAAGAAAGATAATTGACGCTTAAATTTACTATCATCTGCTTCATCAGCTGTTGCAAAATGAGTAAAAATACCTTCGACATCAGCACCAAGAGCCTTCAGACCAGCAATCAAGTTATCTGCGTCCTTTAGGTTACGTACCCCAATACGACCCATACCTGAATCAACCTTAATATGACAGGTCAAACCTGTCAAATCAAGCCCTTGTTTCTGAGCCAGTGCCAACCACTCAAGTGAGGCCACCGTCAGACTAATGTTTTCTTGAATAGCCAAGGGAACACCATCTGGCAAGACTACTCCCAAAATAAGTATCGGTTGCTCTATGCCAGCTTGACGAAGTTCAAGCGCCTCATCTAGGTTAGAAACACAAAAACCATCCACCTGCTTAGACACATGTTTAGCCACTTCAACAGCGCCATGACCATAAGCATTGGCCTTTACAACTGCAAAAGTCTGCACCTGTTTAGGAATATGACTAACCACTTGTTCAATATTTTCTGAAATTGCTGACAGATCAACCTTTGCCAAGGTTGGTCGATGTAAACTCGAAATCATAAGCTATCCTCTTCCAACACCTATCTCTTGGTTTTTTCTAAAATGACACTTGCCTGAACAAAATCACCACTATGAGAAATGGAGATAAAGACATTTCCTTCAAAAGGCGACTGAGTAACCACGGGAGCTCCCTTATCATTATTTAGAATTTCAATATCCTTAAAACCGACTGCTCCGATTCCAGTACCCCAGGCCTTTGAAAAAGCTTCCTTCCCCGCCCAACGGCCTGCCAGAAACGACATCTGACGCTCTCCAGAAAGGGACTCGAAACGCTCCCATTCTTTTGGTGTCAGTACTTTCTTTGCAAAACGTGGGTTTCGGTCATAGGCCTTTTTAACTGCTGAAATTTCCTGCAAGTCTATACCATGTCCAAAAATCATAAACTATTTTGAAAGGGTAGTATGGATTTCACGAATAAGGTTAACCGTTTTTTCCCAACCGAGGCATGGATCTGTGATTGATTTTCCATAAACTTCAGGTGTATCTTGACGACCATCTTCAAGATAAGATTCAATCATAAAGCCACGCACAGTATCAGCAATACGCTTATCCCACTCACGGTTAAGAAGAACTTCACGCACAATACGGATTTGCTCCATGAAGTTTTTACCAGAGTTATCATGATTTGTATCAACAAGAATAAATGGATTTTCTAAACCAAATTCACTATATTTATCTAAAGCCTTAACTAATTCCTCGTAGTGGTAGTTAACCTCGTTTTGACCATATTCGTTACTAGAACCACGTAAAATAGCATGTGCTAATGGATTACCGTCTGTTTTCACTTCATGGCCATTGTAGATAAACTCTTGCTCATTGTGAGCAGCATAGATAGCATTGAACATAACATTAAGATTTCCAGAAGTTGGATTTTTCAACCCCGTTGGGACATCAAGCCCCGAAGCCACAAAACGATGTTCTTGATCTTCAACTGATCGAGCACCAATAGCATGGTAACTTAACAAATCTTCAAAATAGATCAGATTTGTCGGATATAGCATCTCATCAGCAAGTGGAAGTCCGGTTTCCCTAATAATGCGAGATTGTAGACGACGCACTGCCTTAATACCTGTTATAAGATCAGTAGCTCCTTCTGAATCAGGTTGGTGAACAAGTCCTTTATAACCATCACCATTTGTGCGTGGTTTAGCCGTATAAACACGCATAACAATGAAAATCTTATCCTTGACTTCCTCTTGCAACTTAGATAGGCGATGAGCATAGTCAAGTACAGCTTTTTCATTATCTGACGAACATGGTCCAATAACTAAGAGAAGACGATCATCCTCACCTTTAATTATCTTAGCTAAGGCACTATCATTAACCTGTTTTTTCGCCAAGTCATCTCCTGTAAGAGCATGTGCTTTTCTTACTTCTGCTGTATCAATTAATGAACTAATTTTATGAATTCCCATTTCCCTATTCTCTACTTCCTATTTTGGATAAAGAGTCGAGCCGTTTGGAAGATCCCAAAACGGCTCAATTCTTTACATTCAGACTGTTTTCAAATTATTATTTTGAAAGTGTTGCGTGAATTTCACGAATCAATTGCTCAGTATTATCCCAACCAAGACATGGGTCAGTAATTGATTTTCCATAAATCTCTGGTGTGTCCTGACGACCATCTTCAAGATAAGACTCGATCATAAATCCACGTGCAAACTTATTAATTTTTTCATTCCAATCACGGTTAATCAAGGTCTGACGTACAATACGTACTTGCTCCAAGTAACGTTTACCAGAATTATCGTGGTTCGTATCAATCACGATAAATGGATTTTGAAGTCCCATCTTTTCATAGGTGTTAATAGTATCAAGGATATCATCATAGTAGAAATTAGGAATATTCTTCCCGTATTCATTTGTTGATCCACGAAGGATAGCGTGTGCTAACGGATTTCCAGATGTCTGAACTTCTTCACCGTTAAAGAGGAAGTCTTGTTTGTTTTGTGCAGCATAGATACCATTAAACATAATGTTAAGGTTACCTGATGTTGGATTTTTCATTCCAGTTGGTACGTCAATACCCGACGCGACGAAACGGTGTTGTTGATCTTCTACAGAACGAGCACCGATGGCAATGTAGGACACAAGGTCATCTACCAAAGGAAGGTTTTCCGGGTAAAGCATTTCGTCAGCAGTTGTGATACCAGTTTCTGTGATAACACGGTAGTGAAGATTACGTACAGCTTTTATACCATTAATTAGATTCGGTTTTCCTTCAGCATCAGGTTGGTGCACAAGCCCTTTATACCCATCACCGTTTGTACGAGGTTTAGCAGTATAAACACGCATAACCATAAATACTTTATCTTTCACTTCTTCTTGAAGTTTAGCCAAACGGTGTGCATAATCAAGAACTGCATCCTCATTATCAGATGAACATGGACCAATCACCAAAAGTGTACGGTTGTCCTCACCCTTGATGATTGCCTCAAGCTCTTTATCACGAGCTTGCTTCTTGGCAAGGGCTTCTCCTGTCAATGTAGTTGATTCTTTAACTGCATCAAAATCAATTTTTTCACTTACTGCTTTAAAAACCATTATAATTACCTATTTCTTTTTATCTAAAACTGTTTACGACCGTGACAATTTTTGAATTTCTTACCAGAGCCACATGGACAGAAGTCATTACGACCAACCTTGCTAAAGTCAATCTCTTGACCGTTAGCATCTGCTTGATGTGCTTGAATATTGCCTGTTGCTGTTGTTGAAACACGTTCATTAACATGTTCACGAGATTGTTCGTGGATTTGTGCTTTCATCATCGTACGAGTTACATCATACTCAATAGCACCAATCATATCTTGGAACATCTTGAAACTTTCAGATTGATACTCAACGATTGGGTTGTTTTGCGCATAACCACGCATACCAACGGCGTTACGTAATTGATCAAGGGCATCAATGTGGTCTGTCCACTTATTATCAACAACCATCAAAATCAAGACTTTTTGGAATTCGCGAATAGCCTCCTCTGAACGCAATTTCTTAATTTGACGATCATAAACATTATCTGCTAACTCAGTCAGATAAACCTTGATAGCATCATAATTAACACTACGTTTAGTCACCTCTCCCACTTCTTTTAGATCTTCAAGCGAGATGGCATCCTCAGGAACCAAGGCCTGACGTGCAAAGTTCAAGATACCTTTAAGAGCTTCTTCTTGATCGTTACGACTGTGTCCATCAACCGTACGGTTAATAGTACGCTTGATCATAGCCTTGATTTCAGGTTCAAGGTCACGTTCTGCTGTAATAACATCATAACGCTCAGCGTAGATGATTTCACGCTGTTCACGCATAACGTCATCGTACTGAAGGACTTGTTTACGAGTATCGTAGTTATTCCCTTCGACACGTTTTTGAGCTGATTCCACTTGACGAGTCAACATACGTGATTTGATAACAATATCTTCGTCATCAGCGTTCAAACGTTCCAAGACATGCTTGATACGGTCAGAACCGAAACGACGCATCAATTCGTCTTCAAGAGATAGGTAGAATTGAGACTCCCCTGGATCCCCTTGACGTCCCGAACGACCACGCAACTGGTTGTCGATACGACGACTTTCATGACGCTCTGTACCAATGACACAAAGTCCACCAAGCTCCAGAACACCTTCACCAAGTTTGATGTCAGTACCACGACCGGCCATATTGGTCGCAATCGTAACAGCACCACGTTGACCTGCATTCATGATAATATGCGCTTCTTTTTCGTGGTTCTTGGCATTAAGTACTTCGTGAGGAATACCTGCGTCAACCAACATCTTAGAAATCAAGTCAGATGTTTCAACGGCAACCGTACCAATAAGAACTGGTTGCCCCTTATCATAACGACGCTTAACATCTTGTACCACAGCACGGAATTTAGCATCCAAAGTTGAGTACAGAAGGTCATCATGGTCAATACGTTGAATTGGACGGTTTGTTGGAATTGGGATGACTCGCATGTTATAGATTTCACGGAATTCATCCTCTTCAGTCTTACCAGTACCAGTCATACCTGACAATTTCTTGTACATACGGAACATATTTTGGTAAGTGATTGAGGCAGAAGTCTTGGTTTCCTCTTGGACTGGTACACCTTCTTTAGCCTCAATGGCTTGGTGGAGCCCATCTGAAAAACGACGACCTTCCATGGTACGACCAGTAAACTGGTCAACAATAAGGATTTCTTGCTCAGGACTTACCACGTAGTCAATATCACGCAACATAATGTAGTTGGCACGAAGGGCATTGTCAATATAGTGAGTCAAGGCAACATTGTCAATATCGTACAAATTTTCCAAGTTGAAGAACTCTTCAGCCTTGTCAATACCTGAGTCATTCAAACCAATTGTTTTTGTTGGAATATCAATCGCATAATCATCTTCAGTCAATGTCTTAACAAAAGCATCCGCACGGTGATACAACTGATTAGTTTCTGAACTTACAGGCCCTGATACGATCAATGGTGTACGAGCTTCATCAATAAGAACCGAGTCAACCTCATCGACCAAGGCAAAGTTCAATGGGCGTTGTACCATGTTTTCCTTACGAACAACCATATTATCACGAAGATAGTCGAAACCTACCTCTGAGCTGGTTGAGTAAGTGATGTCACAATTATAAGCTTCACGTTTTTCAGCTGGTGATTTAGATGAAAGGTTGATCCCTACTGACAAACCGAGCCAACTATAAAGCTCACCCATTTCAGTCGCATCACGCTCTGAAAGGTATTCGTTAACGGTGATAACGTGTACACCTTCACCTGAAATAGCATTCAAGTAGACAGGCATTGTCGCAGTAAGGGTTTTCCCTTCCCCTGTACGCATCTCCGCTACGTCACCATGGTGAAGCACAATACCACCCATAATTTGCACACGATATGGGAAAAGTCCAAGGACACGTTTCGCTCCCTCACGAACAACCGCAAATGCCTCCGGCAAGAGCTGATCTAGACTTTCTCCGTTTTGATATCGTTGTTTAAATTCTTCTGTTTTTGCCTGAAGTTCTTCATCTGAAAGAGCCGCCATTGCATCAGCATAGCTCTCAACTTTCTTGGCAGTTTTTTCTAGTTTTTTAATTTCGCCCTTATCATTTTCAATGATTTTGCGTAATATATTTGCCATCTTTTTTCCTTTCGACAGTCCTTATCTCCGTATTTTACCACAAATGCCCCTTTTAAACAAGAAATCACTCAAGTATTGACAAAGAAAAAAACCCTAGTTTAAAGGCTTTCACAACAGATTAGCAAATAAACTAAAACTTCTTTATTAGATTCACTGAAAATATCGACAATAACACTCCAAGGCTATCCCTCAATGATTTCTTGATTCTCTAAGAAATCCTCAAAGTCATGTAAGAGATTTTCAAAGGCCTGTTCAAAGAAAGCTCTATCACTACTACTATAATCCTTCATAATCATAGGGCTGGCCTCAAAATCCACGTAAAATTCGTATTCCAGGACACCATTTTTCCAGCAAAATTTGATACTAGGAGAGGCTGTCTTTTCACCACACATACCAGAAATTGCCCGTTGCAAACCATAAATGTGGTCTCCATAGTCTTTCAAACGATAATAAGCTCCCTCAAAATAATAGGATCACCCAATTTCAACACGCTCAAAAAGAGCTGATAATGCTTGTTCATTACTCATACTCAAGCCTCGTTAGGGTGACTGACAATCATCTCTAATTGTCCATCAATTTCCCAATCTGTAACATTATTTGGAAGAAGGAAGTGATCACCTTTTTTTAGACAATAAATGCGTGAATCGACAGTCAAAGTCCCATTACCAGAAAGCACTGAACAGAGCAAATAAGGGGCTGATTGCTTGAAATCAACTAATCCACTGAATTTCCATTTGTATACTGTGAAAAAGGCGTTTGATGTCAAACAAGTCATCTCTAACTGCATGGTCTTAACAGTTGATGGAACACTATTTTGGGGCTCCCCAAGATTCAGAACCTCAAGAGACTGTTGGATGTGAAGCTCACGTTGATTGCCTTGATCATCTCTACGATCAAAGTCATATACACGATAAGTGGTATCGCTAGATTGTTGTGTTTCTAGGATAAGGATACCTGGACCAATAGCATGCATGGTACCGCTTGGTACAAAGAAAAAGTCACCTTTTTTTACAGGCGTTTTCGACAAAAGCCCATCCCAATCACCCGCTTCAATCAAAGTTGCCAGCTCTTCCTTGGTTTGAGCCTTGTGGCCATAGATAATTTCAGCGCCCTCTTCGGCGTCAATAATATACCAACACTCCGTCTTTCCTAGTTCACCTTCATGCTCCATACCATAGGCATCGTCTGGGTGTACCTGCACTGACAGCCAATCATTAGCATCCAAAATCTTTGTCAACAAAGGAAATACACTCGCCTTTGGATGTCCAAAAAGTTCTGGTTTGTCTTTGTAAAGTTCTGCTAGATGAAAACCAGAATACTTCCCGTTCTTGACGTAAGATACACCATTAGGATGAGCAGAGATTGCCCAGTATTCTCCAGTGTGTTCACTAGGAATATCATAACCAAACTCTGTCTTAAGTCGATTACCTCCCCATATTTTTTCATGCATTGGCGAATCTAAAAATAAAGGTTCCATTACATCCTCCTGTATAGAGCAAAACGCCTTAAGATCATGTCTTAAAGCGATTTTACATATTTGGGTTATTTGCGTGAGTATTTGTCAGCTACATCTTTGGCAAGTGCAAAGTTACCAAGTGTCGCAGACCCATTACCTGAAACAGCCGGTGTCACAATATACTCAGTCACGTCTGGCACTGGAAGGTAACCATTCAACAGAGCTGTGAATTTTTCACGGACACGGCGAAGCATGTGTTCTTGTCCCATAACACCACCCCCAAAGACGATAACCTCTGGGCGGTAGAGCACAGTTGCTTGGACAGCAGCTTGAGCAATGTAGTAAGATTGAACATCCCAAACCTCAGAGTTTTGCTCAATCAATTCACCACGAATACCTGTACGGGCTTCAAGCGATGGACCAGCAGCCAAACCTTCCAAACATCCGCGGTGGAATGGACACGTTCCGTTAAATTCATTGGCAACATCATTTGGGTGAAGTGGTACATAGACGTGACCCACCTCAGTATGACCTAAGCCACCAATGAATTCTCCATTTTGAATAGCACCAGCACCAATACCAGTTCCGATAGTGTAATAAACAAGACTCTTAACACCTTTACGAGCAAGTGTTTCACCATAAGCAGATGAATTCACATCAGTCGTAAAGTAGAACGGAACATTAAATTCCTTAGCGATTAAACCAAGAAGGTCTATGTTTGACCAGTGTGGTTTTGGCGTTGAAGTTACAAAACCATATGTTTCTGAATTTGGATCAACATCTATCGGACCAAATGAACCAATAGCGATTCCTTCCAACTGATCTTCATAACGTTTGAAAAATTCAATCGTACAATCAATTGTTTCGTAAGGTGTAGTTGTTGGGAATTGAGTTTTTTCAATGACTTGGAATTTCTCATCACCAACAGCACAAACAAACTTTGTACCACCAGCTTCCAAGCTTCCGTATAGTTTAGCCATATGTAAAGCTATCTCCTCTTATGATTAATAAATAACTATCTTGTCACTATTATAAAGAAAAAGTAAGATAAAAGACAATCTAAATAAAAGCATATTTAAGCTGCTACCAACTTGGCTTCATATCACTCTTCTTTATAAAACATTCAACTAAAAAAGCCGAAACAGCTTCGACTTTTCTAGCTTATTATTTAACTGCGATGAAGTCATCACCCTCAGCAACTGAACCAGTTGCTACTGATGAAACATCTTCGTAGTCTGCAGTGTTTGTAACGATAACCATAGTTGTATCGTCAAGACCTGCTTCAGTGATAACTGAGCTATCGAAGGTAGCCAAGACATCACCTTTTTTAACACGTTGATTTGCTTGAACCTTAGCATCAAATCCTTTACCGTCAAGTGAGACAGTATCGATACCGATGTGGATAAGCACTTCAGCACCTTTATCAGATTTAAGACCGTAAGCGTGACCTGTTGGGAAGGCAATTTGCACTTCACCATCAAATGGTGCAACAACTCGGTTACCTGAAGGTTTGATAGCGGCACCTTTACCCATAGCTCCTGAAGAGAAGACTGGGTCATTTACATTTTCCAAAGCTACAACTTCACCTTTAAGTGGTGCAGCAATTGTTTCAGCTTGCAATGCAACTGGAGCAGAACCTGCTGAGGCGATATCTTCAGCAACAACTTCTGTTTGAGCTTCAACCTCTTCCTCTTTATATCCAAAGATCCAAGTAAGAGCGAAACCAAGAGCAAGTGTTACAAGTACCATGATTACATACTTAAGTACTTGACCATTTAGGTAGAGAAGAGTACCAGGAACGATTGTTACACCAAATCCTGTACCAGCAAGGTTAAGGATTGATGCCAACCAACCACCAGCAGCACCAGCGATAAGACCCATGATAAATGGTTTACCGAAACGAAGGTTAACCCCGAAGATAGCTGGTTCAGTGATACCAAGTACTGCTGAAAGACTTGCAGGGAAAGCGAGAGCTTTCAACTTAGAGTCTTTAGTTTTAACACCAACAGCAAGTGTTGCACCAGCTTGAGCAGTCATCGCAGCTGTGATGATAGCGTTAAGTGGGTCTTTACCTGTATTAGAAATAAGGTTAGCTTCAAGCAAGTTGAAAACGTGGTGAACCCCTGTAACGACGATAATTTGGTGAATACCACCTAGAACAAGACCTGCAAGACCAAATGGCAAGGCAAGAATCCACTCTGTACCAGCAAGTACGTAGCTCTCAACTGTGTGGAAGACAGGACCAATGATAAAGAGGGCCAAAGCTGACATCACAGCAAAGACAACAAGTGGACGCAAGAGAAGGTCAAGAATATCTGGAACCCATTTACGAACCCATTGTTCAAACTTAGCACCAATCAAACCTACGAAGAAGGCTGGAAGGACTGAGTTTTGGTAACCAACTACTGGAATAAAGTCAAAGAAGTAAATTGGTTTTGCAGCACCTGATACAACATCCCAAGCATTTGGAAGAGCATTGTTAACCATCATCAAACCAAGAACCAAACCAAGAAGTGGTGAACCACCGAAAACGTTAAAGGCTGACCAACAGATCAAGGCTGGGAAGAAGGCAAAGGCTGTATCTGTCAATACAACTGTATAAGTGTAGAAATCAGTAGCAGCGAAGGCTTTAGATGTTGTACCAAAAAGAGCAAGAACTGTATCATTATTGATGGCTCCACGGATACCCATGAAAAGACCAGTCGCTACGATAGCTGGAAGCAATGGAACGAAAACGTCACCGAATGAACGGATGGCACGTTGGAACCAGTTCCCTTGTTTAGCAGCTTCTGCTTTTTGTTCGTCTTTAGATGCTGTTGGAAGACCTTGAGCAACGACTTCGTCGTAAATCTTGTTAACAGTACCTGTACCAAAGATCATTTGGTATTGACCTGAGTTAAAGAAAGCACCTTGAACTTTTTCAATATTCTCAGCTTTTTCTTTATTGATTTTGTTTTCATCTTTAACCATAACACGTAGACGTGTCGCACAGTGAGCAACACTGTTAACATTTTCACGTCCACCGAGGGCTTCGATGACTTCTTTTGCAATTTGTTTGTAATCCATTTGCAAAATTCTCCTTAATAAAATTTGTTTTTGAAAACGTTTCGCTTTTCTTTACGATATCAATTTTAACATCTTTAACAAAATTTGTTTTTGAAAACGTTTCACTTTTCTTTACGATATTAATTTTAACATCTTTCTGTCATATGTCAAACGTTTAGCATTTTTTTGTTTTCTTATTATAAATCGTTGATTTTTCTAGGTAAAACGTTTACTATATTACTAATAAATAAATTAGGAGATTATTAAATATGAATCTACCAACAGAAGTTCGTTACCGTCCATACACAGATTGGACAGACGGAGAAAAAACAAAGATTAAAGAGAATGTTGGCAAATCACCTTGGCGTGCAAGCTACCATATTGAACCAGAAACAGGACTTCTAAATGACCCAAACGGTTTTTCTTACTTTAATGGTAAGTTCCAACTTTTCTATCAAAGTTGGCCATTTGGAGCCGCTCATGGTTTGAAACAATGGGTTCATACTGAATCTGAAGATTTGGTTCACTTTACAGAAACTGGTGTCAAACTCTTGCCAGATCATGAAAATGACAGCCACGGTGCCTACTCAGGTTCTGCTTATCAAATCGGTGATAAACTTTTTATCTTCTATACAGGTAATGTCCGTGATGAAAACTGGATTCGCGATCCACGTCAAATCGGTGCCTGGATGGATAAAAACTACAAAATCAAAAAAATCGACAAGGTTCTTATCAAAAAACCTACTGACGTTACTGAGCACTTCCGTGACCCTCAAATCTTCGATTACAAGGGACAATTTTATGCTATCATAGGTGCTCAAAACCATAATAAACAAGGTTTCATCAAATTTTACAAAGCAGTTGATAATGATGTCGAAAACTGGGTTGAGGTTGGAGACCTCGACTTTGGTGGCACTGGCTCAGAATACATGATTGAGTGTCCAAATATTGTCTTTGTAGATGGCAAACCTGTTCTTCTTTATTGCCCACAAGGTCTTGATAAAGCTGAACTCGACTATAACAATATTTATCCTAATACTTATAAGATTTTCCAAGATTTCGACCCTGAGAAAGCTGCCCTTGTTGGTGGTACACCAATCATCAACTTGGACTACGGGTTCGAAGCTTATGCTACTCAAGGATTTAACACTCCTGATGGTCGTGCGCTTATTGTTAGCTGGATTGGTCTCCCAGACGTGGACTATCCAACTGACAAATACGACTACCAAGGTGCTATGAGCTTGGTTAAAGAATTATCTATCAAAGATGGAAAACTCTACCAATACCCAGTAGAAGCTATTACAAGCTTACGTACTAGACAAGAAGATTTCTCTGAAAAAACGGCAACAACTAACACTTACGAGCTTGAACTTAACTTCCAAGCTAACACTCAAACAGAACTTGTCCTCTTCGCAGACCAAGAAGGAAATGGCTTATCACTTACCGTTGATACTGCAAAAGGAAAAGTTATCCTTGACCGTTCTAAAGCTGGCGAACAGTACGCTACAGACTTTGGCACAAGTCGTGAATGCACTCTTGATGCCGGACAAGCTGCAACAGCAAACATCTTTGTGGATAACTCAATTGTTGAAATTTTCTTCAATAAAGGTGAGAAAGTCTTCACTAGCCGCGTCTTCCCAAGTGCTGAACAAACTGGTATCAAAGTAGCATCAGGGAACGTTTCTGGTCACTACTTCGACTTAAAATACTAGGGTGATTTATGGTCGCAAAGCTTACTGACGTTGCCGAACTGGCTGGTGTGAGCCCAACCACAGTTTCCCGCGTCATAAACAAAAAGGGCTACCTCTCACAAAAAACCATTGACAAAGTACACGCTGCCATGCAGGAGCTGAATTACAAGCCTAATAATTTGGCTCGAGGTCTCAAAGGAAAATCAGCCAAGCTCGTTGGCTTGATTTTTCCAAATATTTCCAACATTTTTTACGCTGAGCTTATCGAACGACTTGAGGACGAGCTCTTTAAGCAGGGTTATAAAACCATCATTTGTAACAGTGAGCATGATCCCAACAAGGAAAAGGACTATTTGGAAATGCTTTCCGCCAACCAATGTGATGGTATCATCTCGTCTTCTCACAATCTTGGTATAGAAGATTATGAAAAGGTTGAAGCTCCTATCATTGCCTTCGACCGTAATCTGGCCCCAAAGATTCCTATTATCTCATCTGATAACTTTGAAGGAGGAAAATTAGCCGCAAAAACCTTGGTCAAGGCCGGTTGTCAGCGTATTGTCATGATTACAGGTAATGATAATTCAGATTCCCCAACTGGACTACGTCAACTTGGATTTAATTACGAATTGAATAAACAGGGTATTGTCTGTCCTGTCCCAAACGATTTATCTATCATGCGACGAGAATTAGAAATCAAATCTATTATTTGTCGTGAAAAGCCGGATGGTATCTTTGTCTCAGATGATTTAACAGCTATCTTAGTTATAAAAGTAGCTAGACAACTAGAACTTTCCATCCCAAATGACTTAAAAATCATCGGTTACGACGGTACTGCCTTTATCCGACACTTCTATCCAGAGCTAACAACCATCCAACAGCCTTTGGATGAAATTGCTAAACTTTGTGTCGAAATTCTATTGAAGAAAATCAAAGGCGAAATAGTCAGTCGTGATTATGTGCTACCAATAAATTTGATTTCTGGTTCCAGTATATAAATAAAAGTCGCAAGAAATCTGTACTTGCGACTTTTTCTTGAGCTTAGTTATCAAAAAAAGAAGTTGAAACAGCAATCAACTTCTTTTTCTTATGCTTCATCTGTCACGAACTGACTAAGAACACCATTAATGAACTTAGCAGATGTTTTATCAGAATATTTTTTAGCAATTTCAATAATTTCATTGATAGCCACACGTCCTGGTGTCTCTTCAAAAGACGTGATTTCATAAAGCCCCAAACGAAGGAGGGTACGGTCTGTCATAATCAAACGTGAGAGACTCCAACCTTCTTTCAATTTTTCTTCAATTTGACTATCCAGTTGAGGCAACTCTTCACGAACACCTGTTACTAGACTAAGTAAAAAAGATGGTAGATCAACTTCTGTTTCTTCATCAATTGGCTTGTCGTAAGTGTAAGCAAAATAGGCTTGATCTAAAGCTTCGCCACCAAACTCCAGGGCAAACAGCGTTTGAAAAGCACGCTCACGAAGGTCACGACGTGAATCTTTAAAGATATTAGTCATTCAAAAAATCCTCGTTAAACAATTCAGCCAAGTCTGGTTTTTGTGACTTTTCAGTGACAATAGATTCAACGTGAACGTTTACTTCTGAAATTAACACTTCGGCCATATCGTAGACAGCTGTTTTAATAGCTTTTTGAATTTCAATTGAAACCGCAGGCACATTAACGCCATACTGAAGGGAAACGTAGATATCAACGTTTACTGTACCATCTTCCTCAGTTTGAAGATAAACACCACGTCCCAAGCTTGTTTTGCTGAGACCATCCGTAACGTTTTTGTTTTGAAGGGCGTAAACACCGTCCACTTTAGTTGCAGCGATACCAGTAATCACCTCAAGAACACGAGGGGCAATTACGATTTCACCGATATTTTCTGTAGTCATCGCATATTTCCTTTCCGTTAGTTTGGAAAATAAATCTTTCAAACCAGTGGTTCGAAAGACTTAGTTAGGCTTAGGCACGTGATACGTAAGTACCTTCAACTGTGTTGATAACCAATTTTTGACCAGCTTCGATAAAGTCTGGAACGTTAACCACAAGACCAGTTTCAAGTGTTGCAGGTTTACCTGAACCTGTAACTGTTGCACCTTTGATTGATGGTTGTGTTTCAGTAACTGTCAATTCAACAGTTGTTGGTACTTGCACACCGATAACTTCTGTTCCGTAGAATTGGATTTTTACGTCTGAGTTTTCAAGGATAAATTTCAATTCTTCTTGAACGTTGACTACTGGAATTTCATATTGATCATATGTTTCAGTATTCATGAAGTATGCAGTATCATCCATTTGGTACAAGTATTGTGCTGGTACTGTTTCGATGATCGCTTGTTCAAATTTCTCTTCTGGACGGTAGCTGGTGTCAAAAGTTGAACCTGAGCGAACATCACGCAATTTCATACGCATGATTGTGTTACCTTTACCAGGTTTGTGGTGACTAGCTTCAAGAACTTTGAGCAATTTGCCATCATTTGTTACGAAAGTCATACCCGCACGGAGTTTACTTGCTTCAATCATTATTAAATACCTCTTTGTAAAAATTATTATCAGTTTATTTTACCATAAATGACAGCATGGCTCAAATATTTTATAGAATCAAACCTAAACCCTAGGATTTTCCAAGGAGAATCTAGTCATCCATCCCCAAGTGTACCTCTGGAACATCATGTTGCACATAAGAGACTCCCTTTTGTTCCATCAACTCAATCGCAAAGGCGTGGGGGCGATAATTAGCCTTATAAGTAATCTTAACAACGCCAGCCTGAAGGAGAGCTTTAGTGCAGTTAATACAAGGGAAATGCGTCACATAGATTTCTGTATTTTTAGTAGAAATCCCCTCTTTGGCACACTGGATAAGAGCGTTCATCTCCGCATGGACCGTACGAATACAATGACCATCTTCCATGTAGTGACCTACCTCATTACAGTTATCTGCCTCAGAGACTCCACCGTTATAACCTGTAGCAATAATACGCTTGTCCTTGACCAAAACAGCACCAACAAAAGCACGATCACAGGTAGAACGCTTAGAAATCAGCTCTGCATTAGCCATAAAATAGTCTTGCCAAGATAGACGGTTTGTCATAAAGTATTCCTCCAAATCTTAGAGCACAATCAATTCCTTAGGTGCAAGCGTAATCACTTCGCAACCATTCTCAGTAATAATGATATCATCTTCAATACGAACACCGTATTTGTCAGCCAAATAAATACCTGGTTCATCCGTCAAGACCATACCAGCTTCGATAGTCTCATCAGAATTACCGAAGTAAGGAATCTCGTGAATGTCAAGACCGATACCATGTCCGATACCATGTGTAAAGTAATCACCATAACCCGCTTCAACAATAACATCACGCGCAACCTTATCATAATCACGACGCGTCATGCCAGCTTTAGTCGCATCAATCAAAGCTCGATTTGAACGTAAGACGATATCATAAATTTCACGCTCCTCGTCAGTCGTTTCACCAATATGGATAGTACGAGTCATATCACTAACATAATGATTGTAGTAACAACCAAAGTCCATAGTCAAAGTTTCTCCTGACTGGATGACCTTGTCTGAAGCAACACCGTGAGGCATAGCTGAACGGTAACCTGAAGCAATGATAGACTCAAAGGAAATACCTGAAGCTCCATATTCACGCATACGGAAATCTAGGAAGTTAGCCACTTGTAGTTCTGTTGTTTGACCTGGTTTGATAAAATCAAGAACATCTGTAAAGGCACGATCTGAGATAGAACAAGCCTTACGGATAGTTGCCAATTCTTTCTCATCCTTAATCATACGCAACTCTTCCATGAAGTTGGTTTGCGGTAACAAGGTATAGCCTTCAAAAATCGCTTGAAGAGCTTGATAATAAGCGAATGACACCTGATTGTCAAAGCCTATTGTATCAAGTTTATCTACCTCGACAAATTTAACGATATCTTTTAGTGGATCCTTACTTTCGATAATATCAAAGCCGTGTACAGATTGTTTGGCAATAAGCGTATAACGTGAATCAGTTAAAAAGAGACGACGATTTTTCGTAATGAAAACAGTCGCATTTGTCCCCCAGAAATCCGTCAAATAGTAAATATTATTTTGTCCTGTCACCAACAAGGCATCTAGGCCTGATTGGACAAGTTTAGCATCAAATCGCTCAAGTCTACGTTGCATTTGAATGACCCCTTTGTATTTTAGGTTAATTATATCAAATTTTCAGATTTTAAAGAACGAAGTTGATGCTTTGGCGTGTTTTTTTTGATGGCATTAATAAAAAGCCAGATGAAACTCTGACTTTATAAGTACTATACATAGGCTCGCTTTTCGTAAATGGCTGGCGTCAAAAGGAGCAAAAATAGGGTTCAAGCAAACAAAACAAAGGCATCACGAAGACTAAAGAACTGTTGACCACTAGTAAAGACCGCTCGCATAAAACTCAATGGAACGTAAGTCATTAGATTAGTCATAGTATCTCCTAAACTAGCCAAATAGAGTGTAAAGAAGGTCATTCCTGTTACCCCAAAATAGACTGTTACAAAAGCTGTTAAGGTATTCTTTAAAAGTAAGATAATCAAAGTTGAAACCATATAAATAAAAGTCCCATAAGCTAGAAAATAAGCATAGATTTGTCTGACATAAACCCACAAAGGAAAATCGACATGCTGCACATAGTACTTGTAAAAAATCAACTCTAAAACCAAGATAGTAGCTGCAAATATAGATAAAATAAGGAAGCTCAGAAGCTTTCGGAGAATCACTTCCCGACCAGATAAGTCACTCACCCGAATCATATTAATCGTTCAATTCTGAAATTCTCTTCCCAAACTGGATAAAGCTAAGTAAGCAAAGACAATATCCATCACACCATGATAGAATAGCTAGCTAAAATAGCAGATAGTCCAAGATAAGATCCCTTGTAACCATCACATAAGATAACAATCGCACCAATCAGCCCTAGCAATACAAGACAAATAAAGGCACTCTTTGTCACACATTCTTGCTTTAAAAATATCGTTTTCAATCTAGTCGCCATAAAAAATACCTACTCAATCCCGCTTTTTCATATGTGAAAAGAATTCCCCCTTGTCCCAAAACCTGTTTGATCTTTTCTATTCCTTTAACCAGAATATCATTCTTTTGACGTTCAAAAGCAAGGTCATTTAGTTTTAGTAGGGTCATCAAAGACTTCATGCTTAAATCCTCAGTGTAAATTTTATATTTGGCATTCGCATCATCATCCAAACAAATCAATTTGTGATTCTTCAACAAATAGTTTTTTGTACAAACCTGTTCAAGATTTGATAAGATGTGACTGGAAATAATAAAAGTTAGACCATGATTTTTAGCTATCCTTTCAATCAAGATTAAAAGACTATTGATACCATTAGGATCCAAGCTAGGTAGGCTCATCAAGAAGAATAAATTCATCTGATGCAATTAAAGCAATAAACAGACCTACACGTTGCTTCATACCCAAGGACAACTTGGAAGCCTTGCGTTTGAGATAGGTTGCTACCTCTAAATCTTCTTTATAGCAATCAATCGATGAATAATCTTTATGATAAAGTCTGCAATAAAACTTAAGGTTAGCTTCAACCGTCATGTTGGGATATAGAGCTGGAGCTTCAATCAAGGCACCACAGTTTTAGTATTTAAGTCAATAGTTCCATTAGGTCTCTCTAAGATACCCGAAATTAATTTCATTAAGGTCGTCTTTCCTGCACCATTATTGCCAATCAGACCAGCAATATTCCCCTTTTTCAAGGTTAGAGAGATATTATCCAAGACAGGTTGCTTTCCAAAATTGTAGTTTACCCCTCTACCTCTAGTACTGTGATGTATTTCCTTTCTTTGCTTAATTATATTTTAAATATAAATCTTTAACATCCAAGTGAACTATTCACTTGGACGATGAAAACTTATAACAATTCTTCTTCATTAATTCTCATAAACATAAATATTTTCCAATATGCTATCTTATTTTTCTTAGTTTTAGAATCTCAACCGCAATATAACTTACCGGCCCTACTCCATAGCCAATATCATATGGTACATTTCCTCCAACAATTTCAGAAAGCTTATCAATAGACAAACCATCAAATTTATTCATTGTCATTACATCCATATTTTTCTTCTCCATATCTGGTCCTTTCAAAGGTGTCATTCTAATCCCTGATAACTCTAAAAATAGCTGTTCTTGAGTAATCTTTTAGATGAGATTTGAAGCCAAAAAAATACAGCTACTCTCTTATTTTTAGCAGCTAATTTTACAGATCTTGACTTTATTATAGAATCTCCCTTATCAAAAAAATAGTGACATAGATGTCACCATAAATAGCTACGAAAAAACAAGTCCTTATATGACTTGTCCAACAATCTGCTTATTTTACGATGTCTCATAATAAGAAACAAAATCATTTCAAAAAGGAGAAGACTAACATAAACTCCCGAAACGTAAAGTAAGGTTTGCCATTTATCCGTTATTGATTCAAAACGACCATGATGATCAACTGTACGAATACTAATCAAAAGACAAATATCTAGAAATAGGACTAGAAAAATACCGTTAAATCCTATGAAAAAACGCTTTTTAACCATAGTGTGACTCTTTTGTTTTTTCTTAACCGTAGAATAGCAAACTCAACTTAAACCAGACTAAAGCAAAAAAAGACTCAGAGAGCCCTTTTCACTTTATTTCAATTTTTCTTTCAAATATTGTCCTGTATAGCTTTTGGGAACGGCTACTACCTCTTCTGGAGTCCCTGTAGCTACGATAGTACCTCCACCAACACCACCTTCAGGACCCAAATCAATGATATGGTCTGCTGTCTTAATAACATCCAGATTGTGCTCAATCACGAGAACCGTGTTACCATCGTCCACAAAACGCTGAAGCACCTTCAAGAGACGAGCAATGTCATCTGTATGGAGACCAGTCGTAGGCTCATCGAGAATGTAGAAAGACTTCCCAGTAGAGCGTTTGTGAAGTTCACTAGCCAGTTTCATACGCTGTGCCTCACCACCTGATAGGGTTGTTGCTGATTGCCCCAAAGTCACATACCCGAGCCCCACATCCTTGATTGTCTGCACCTTACGAGCAATCTTAGGGATAGCCGCAAAGAAATCAACCGCGTCATCAACTGTCATATCCAGAATTTCAGCAATATTCTTCCCTTTATAACGAACTTCTAAGGTCTCAGAATTATAGCGTGTGCCATGGCAAACCTCACAAGGTACATAAACATCAGGCAAGAAGTGCATCTCAATCTTGATAATCCCATCACCAGAGCAGGCTTCACAACGACCACCTTTGACATTGAAAGAGAAACGTCCCTTCTTATAACCGCGAATCTTGGCCTCATTGGTTTGAGCAAAAAGATCGCGAATATCGTCGAAGACGCCTGTGTAGGTTGCAGGGTTGGAACGTGGAGTACGCCCGATTGGACTTTGATCAATATCAATCAAACGCTCGATATTCTCGATTCCAGTCACCGATTTATGTTTCCCAGGTTTCTCACTGTTTCGATTAAGCTCTTGGGCAATCTTTTTCTTGAGAATACTGTTAACCAAAGTTGACTTTCCAGAACCAGAAACGCCTGTCACTGCGATTAATTTTCCAAGTGGGAACTTGACAGACACATTTTTAAGATTATTTTCACTGGCTCCTTTAACCTCGATAAAACAGCCGTTTCCTACACGGCGTTCCGTCGGTACAGGAATTGATTTAGCACCTGACAGGTACTGACCAGTAATTGATTTCTTATTTCTAGCAACTGCTTCTGGGGTTCCTGAAGCTATGATTTGTCCACCAAAGGCACCGGCGCCAGGTCCTACATCGATAAGCCAGTCAGCTTCACGCATGGTATCTTCATCATGCTCCACCACAATTAAGGTATTGCCCAAATCACGCATCTTTTTAAGACTTGAAATCAAGCGATCATTATCACGCTGATGAAGCCCTATAGAGGGCTCATCCAAAACATAAAGGACTCCAGAAAGGTTGGAGCCAATCTGTGTCGCCAAACGGATACGCTGACTCTCACCACCTGAAAGTGTTCCGGCCATACGAGAGAGAGTCAAGTAATTAAGGCCGACATTGTTTAAGAAAGTCAGACGATCCTTGATTTCCTTGATAATTGGACGGGCAATCAATTCTTCATTCTCACCTAATTCAAGGCGATCTATTTCTTGAAGATGATCAGAAATAGACAGCTCAGAAATTTGACCAATATTTAAGCCATCCTCACCACCAACACGAACCGAGAGTGCTGCTTCGTTAAGACGATAGCCATGACAAGTTGGACATGACAGTTCATTCATATAACCACGCATGACATTGCGGGTGAAATCACTGTTAGTCTCATGATAGCGTCGATTGATATTAGTCACAACCCCTTCAAAAGGAATGTCAATATCACGCACCCTACCAAAATCATTAACATAATGGAAATGGAACTCGCGGTCACCAGATCCGTAGAGAATCAAATCTTGTTCTTCTTTTTTAAGATTTTCAAATGGCGTATCCATATCCACGCCAAACTGTTCCATGGCCTGCTCAAGCATGGCAGGATAGTAGTTGGATGAGATAGGATTCCAAGGCGCTAGTGCACCTTCACGCAAGGTCTTACTAGGGTCAGGAATGACCAAATCAATATCAACTTCTAGTTTATTTCCTAAACCGTCACAGGTCGGACAAGAACCAAATGGCGCATTGAAGGAAAAGAGACGCGGCTCCAACTCAGGCACTGTAAAACCACAAACTGGACAAGAATAATGCTCCGAGTAGAGCAATTCATTATCATCCATAGTATCCACAATCAAGTAGCCATCCGCTAAACGTAGCGCTGCCTCGACTGAGTCAAAGAGACGACTACGGATACCTTCCTTATTAACCAAACGGTCCACAACCACCTCAATATTATGCATCTTCGACTTGGATAGCTCAGGGACTTCCGTCACATCGTATATCTCACCATCCACACGAACACGAACATAACCGTCCTTCTGCACGCGCTCAAAAATCGCCTTGTGTTGCCCCTTTCGACGACGGACAATCGGCGCTAAAATCTGCATACGTGTCCGTTCAGGAAGGGCTAAAACCTCATCTACAATCTGTTCCACGGATGACGACTTAATGGCTCCATGCCCATTGATACAATAAGGCACACCCACACGCGCATAAAGGAGACGAAGATAGTCATTAATCTCCGTTACAGTTCCCACAGTCGAACGAGGGTTCTTACTCGTTGTTTTCTGATCAATGGAGATGGCAGGACTCAAGCCATCAATCGAGTCCACATCAGGTTTCTCCATATTTCCCAAGAATTGGCGGGCATAAGCTGAGAGACTTTCAACATAACGGCGCTGACCCTCTGCATAAATTGTATCAAAAGCCAAAGAAGACTTACCAGACCCCGACAACCCCGTCACGACGACGAGCTTGTCACGAGGAATCTCTACATCAATATTTTTTAAATTGTGAGCTCTTGCTCCGCGAATCACTAACTTATCTTGCATATTTTTAAGAGGCCTAGCCCTAAAGCCACTGCCACTCCTTTCTACAGACGGATGGGAACACCATCCCTAGTTTCTCTCATAATTATAACAAAATTTCAATTTATCCAACCCAAAAATGTTTCAAATATAGTATAATGGTTGAGTGTGCAAAAAAAGGCAAAGAGAATAGTCTCTAGGCCTCAATTGATATCACTAAAAAGCTAAGAGCTGCTTATTTATCTGACTTTTTCTGGTCCAAAAACGGACAAGACATTTTCAGATAATAACGCCAACACTTAACTTAACGAATGACAAAGGAGGGGTTCCCATTGAAACAAATGTTCTTATCCACCGGAAAAGAATTCAAAGAAATTGAAACATTCGAGCCTGGTGCTTGGATTCATTTGGTAAACCCTTCCCAGGAAGAAGCCTTAAAGGTTGCAGAACGTTTTAACATTGATATCCAAGATCTCCGCGCCCCTCTGGACGTGGAAGAAACATCACGTATCGATGTCGAAGATGACTACACCCTAATCCTGGTCGACATCCCAACCCAAGAAGAGCGTAATAACAAAAGTTATTACGTTACCATTCCATTGGGTATCATCGTTACCGATGAGGTAGTCGTAACTACCTGCCTCGAGAACATCAGCCTTATGGACGACTTCCTCAATCACCGTGTACGTAACTTCTATACCTTCATGAAGACACGCTTTGTCTTCCAAATTCTCTATCGCAATGCTCAACTTTACCTAACCGCCCTACGTTCTATCGACCGTCAAAACGATAAATTGGAAGCTCAGTTGGAAAATTCGACAAAGAATGAACACTTGATTGACATGATGGAATTGGAAAAATCCATTGTCTATCTAAAAGCCTCACTTAAGATGAATGAGCGAATTGTCAAAAAACTAACAGGTAACGCCTCTAGCTTGAAGAAATATATCGAGGACGAGGATCTCTTGGAAGATACCTTAGTCGAAACCCAACAGGCCATTGAGATGGCAGGCATCTATGAAAATGTCTTGAACGCCATGACCGAAACCTCAGCCTCTATCATCAATAACAACCAGAACACTATCATGAAAACACTCGCTCTCATGACTATGGCTCTGGACATCCCAACCGTTATCTTCTCCGCTTACGGTATGAACTTTAAAAACAATTCTATGCCACTAAACGATTTAGATAACGCCTTTTGGATCATTTTATTCATTGCGGCTTTCGGGTCATCTTGCGTTGTTATCTACTTTATCAGAAAAAATTGGTTCTAACATAGAGCCCCCTCTTCTTTTCTCTAAACTTCAACACTAAAAATAATATTAATTATCGAAAGGTCATCTCATGGACATCCAAAAACTCACCAAGAAAAACCAAGAATTTATTCACATAGCAACTAACCAACTTATCAAAGATGGTAAGTCAGACCAAGAAATCAAAGATATCCTTAGCGATGTTATTCCTGAACTTATCAAAAATCAGAAAAAAGGAATCACAGGCCGTGGATTCCTTGGTGCTCCAACTGTTTGGGCAGCTAGCTTCTCTCCTGAAAAGCACCAACAAGCTGTTTCTGGAAAACCTAGCAAAGAAATTCCAGAAACAGACAAAACTCCTTGGAAGATGTGGCTTGATACCTCATTATTCCTTCTATCCATTGTTGCTATTATGAACGCAATCTTTGGTTTCTCGGGAACACAAACAAGCTACGGCCTCACAACCCTTCTTTCAGTCTCATTTATTGGTGGCCTTGCTATGTATACCCCTTACCACTATATCTATCGTCATAATAACAAACCAAAAGAAGAACGTCCTAAATGGTGGTTTAGCATGACCATCATTACACTTTCTTTCATTGCATGGTTTGCCCTCTTTAGTCTTACAGCCCTTCTTCCAACTTACCTAAATCCTGGGCTTTCTCCAATTGTAACCCTTATTATTGGTGTTATCGCTGGTGTTGCCAAATATTTCTTCAAACGTCATTACAACGTTCAAAGCACTTACGCACCAGTATCTTAATCAACCGATACCTCAAGCACCCATAAGGGTGCTTTTTTGCGTCAGAAATCTTGACACAGCTGGCTGTTCTATACTAAAATATTAAAGCTAATAGAGAAAAGAAAGAACTCCAATAGATGCGTATCAAATTTCCTTTACTTATCATCTCTTGCTGCCTATTACTGATGGCTTGCGGCCACAAGACTAGTCAAAAAAGCTATCAGGCTTACTATAATTTCAACAATGTGACAATTCCAACTCAGGTAAAGCAGCTAGCTAAAGATTTAAAAAACAAGGGTATTCCAACAAAAGACTGGGATAATCTAGTTCCTTATATCAACCGCTACAATCAGGAAAACACAAATCTTCAACCTGTTGTCAAAAAATGGACCACAAGCAAAATCGGTAAGGATCAAAATCAATTTGTCACCTTCCTTAACGAAAAAACTTTCGAAGATAATAAATCTCACTTCACCGATGATTTGAACTGCCGACGGACGTCCTTCCTCATCCTTCACGACCTCATTACAAGTTCGGAGGACCTTACTAAATGGGACCTCCCCCTTCAAAATGAATTTCTTGATCTCAAGTCCCGTCACAAAGAGCTAAACGCCAAGGATCAAACCCTCTACAGCCTCCTCTTTGGGGATAATATCAACTACCAGTCTACAGATGACCTCCTGAAAGCTTGGAAAGAAGCTGGACTCAAGTTTCTAGAAAATGTAAAACTCCTCTCCGTCTTTCAAAATAGCCCTGGTGATGTTAGTAACTTCCATACAGCTATAGCTTACGAAAAAGATGGTAGTATCTATGTTTTTGAAAAACAAGATCCAACACTTCCTTACCGCTGGAGTCGTTTCAACAATTGGGCCGATATCAAAGCACACTGGTTAGGCAATCGTTTCAAGGTTTTCAAAGACAATGTTGATATCCTCGTTAATGATCAGAAATTTGATGATTTCTTAGAAAATACATTCTTTATACCACAGAACAACCAACTAGCTCCTCAAGATAAATGAGAAGACCAGTTGATTTTTCTTTTACCCTAAAGCACAAGATTAAATCTCTCCACTCTTAGCCCTAGAAATGACAAAAATCTAAAAAATTAAGACAGAAAAAAACACCCTCAGATGAGGGCATTATTTTTAATCTTCGTTTACGTAAGGCATAAGTGCCATAACGCGAGCGCGTTTAATAGCTGTTGTTACTTTACGTTGGTTTTTAGCTGAAGTTCCTGTTACACGACGTGGAAGAATTTTACCACGTTCTGAAACGAAACGGCTAAGAAGCTCAGTATCTTTGTAATCAACATATTCGATTTTGTTAGCTGCGATGTAATCAAATTTTTTACGGCGTTTGAATCCGCCACGACGTTGTTGAGCCATGTTTATTTCTCCTTTATATATTTAATTCGTTTTGCCCATTCTTAGAATGGAAGATCGTCATCTGAAATATCCATTGGATTTGAATTACCAAATGGACTTTCATCACGACCGAAGTTTGGTGTAGATTGTGCAGGTTGTGATTCACCAAACGAACCACCAGTGGAAGCTCCACCACCGAATGAATTTGAATTATCAAATCCTCCAACGTTGTATGAACCACCACTATGACCTTCACGTGCCGCACGGCTTTCCAACATTTGGAAATTATCAGCGACAACTTCAGTTACGTAAACACGTTGACCTTGTTGATTTTCATAGTTACGGGTCTGAATACGACCTGTAATTCCAACCAATGCACCTTTCTTAGCCCAGTTAGCCAAATTTTCAGCCTGCTGGCGCCAGATAACACAGTTAATAAAGTCAGTTTCACGTTCACCATTAGCACCTTTAAAGTTACGATTAACCGCAAGGCTGAATGTTGCAACAGCAACATTACTTGGTGTGTAACGAAGCTCCGCATCACGGGTCATGCGACCAACGAGTACGACATTATTAATCATAATTTACCTTCTTACGCGTCAAGTTTAACGATCATGTGACGAAGAATATCGCCGTTGATTTTTGAAAGACGGTCGAACTCATTAAGAGCTGTAGCGTCGTTTGCTTCAACGTTTACGACGTGGTAAAGTCCTTCACGGAAATCTTGGATTTCGTATGCAAGACGACGTTTTTCCCAATCTTTTGATTCAACAACAGTTGCACCGTTGTCAGTCAAGATAGAATCGAAACGTGCTACCAAAGCGTTTTTAGCTTCTTCTTCAATGTTTGGACGAATGATATAAAGAATTTCGTATTTAGCCATTGATATTTTCCTCCTCTTTTGGTCTAATGACTCATGGTCTTTCGCCACGAGTAAGTGAGGTGCACTCACAATAGATAATTTTACCAAATAATAGGTGATAATGCAAGGAAAAAGTCAATGTGTCTGCTCTATTTTTGTGAGACTTAAAAATCACTCAGAAAATACTAAGCCCTATCTGTTATCTTTTCTCAGGTCAAACTTCATGCTAAAATAATAGAATGCTTTACCGTAAAAATAAACTGGGAGAGGAACTAGAGCTTCCGATCTTTAACCACTACTATAATATTTCTATCACTGCTCTTGAATTTTACCTTAAAAACCCGGGACAGAGTGATACCTACATCATTACTTTCAAACAGGACAACAACCTCTTTATTGTTGATATGACACATGATCTTGGTCACACCAGTCACTTTGATGCCGCCTCTCTATTTACAAAAGACAAGCTCCTATCAGGTATCGCAGCTGTACCCCTAGCGGCTTGTCTACAGCATCCAGATCTTTGCTTTTCCAAAGGAATTACACTCTCTGGCACCCAGTCAGTATCTTAAAAATCTAGTCGCTCTATACTTTAAAGACCCAGAAACCATGCGTTACCTCAAGACGACAAAAAATATAGGTGACCAGGTAACAAGGTACCAACTGGAGTCGGAGAAACTAGAAAGACAAGGTAAGGTTTTTGAATTTTTCAAGTACACCAGTCGAGGCAAGGTGAAAGAAGAAAACAACTTGTCCGAGGTGTCTAGCAAAGACTACGATTTTCTCCCTGATTTCCATCCCTTTTTAAGCTCACCACGGAACCATCAGGTCCTGAGTATACCTGTGACCTACTTTGATGATAAAACTGGACAGACTGTCAAAATCGACATCATGGGCTGGTATATTAAAGATCAACAGCTTAAGATCCGTTGGAAACCTAAATACATGCACAAACGCCGTTGGCGATCTTCACGTATTTCTGTTGACATCGTGACTAATAACTACTTCTTTCAGGGTCAAGTTTACAGAGATAGTAGTGCACCGATTTTTCTGGACAACTTAAGTTTTGATAGCAAAATTCCCAAGAGTTTCCTGCCACATCTTCAAAAACAATACCAAATTTTTTTATCTCTAGTAGAGGAACAAAAAAGACTAGCCTTGCTTCGAAAGGTTCAGTTAAACAATAAGGACTAAGAATCTTTCACCAAAATAAACATATCAAAAAGCTCATTCTTACACACTAGAATGAGCTTTTAAGATTTTTCAATTGTCATTAGAACATCCTTTAGGAATTTTGTAAAAAATATTTTCATAAGGAAGAGCTATTGTGTGTCACCATTTTTATACCTAGCAATCATAAATTACCTCCATCAACTTATAAATGATTTTTAACCATTTTAAAATTTTCTATTACATTGGTATCACTCCCTAAGCTATTTTACACAACTGCTTAAGTATCTCCATTTTTATACCTACTAACATTTCTCATGAGCTTTACCTCACTTTTTTCGTAAGTTAATTGATTTGATTTTAGCTTTCAACTTCTGGTGGTATCACTCCCTTGTAGCTATTTTATGCGACTTAATTAATCTCCATTCTTGTAACGCCCTACTGTCATGTGACCACGCTCCTCAGAGATGATTGGTAAAGTTATTTGTTTTGCCTACTATTTTGTTTAGATATCTTGGTCTCCGTTTTTATACCTTGAAATATTGATTCTCACCATGGCTTTTACCTCCTTGATGAATCCTTATCTTCTTTACATTTTTATTATAATGTAAACGCTTACTTTTATCAATCTTTTTCTCTAGGAAATGCAAGATTTTTAAAAAAAAGATTTCTTTGCTACAATAGATATATGTTAGATTTAAAAGAATATGGCATTGTTATGTGGGATGCTGAGAAAATTGCATCTTTTCGTCGCACCCTCCTGGACTGGTACGATCGTGAAAAACGGGACCTACCTTGGCGTCGAATTAAGAATCCCTACTATATCTGGGTCAGTGAAATCATGTTACAACAAACTCAAGTGCAGACTGTCATTCCCTATTACGAGCGCTTTTTAGACTGGTTTCCAACAGTTAAGGATTTGGCTGAGGCTCCAGAAGAAAAACTCCTCAAAGCTTGGGAGGGTCTAGGTTACTACTCACGTGTCCGAAACATGCAAAAGGCCGCACAACAAATCATGACTGACTTTGCTGGTCAGTTCCCAGATACTTATGACAATATTGCAAAACTCAAGGGAATCGGCCCCTATACTGCTGGTGCTATTTCTAGCATCGCTTTTGATCTCCCTGAACCTGCTGTTGATGGGAATGTTATGCGAGTCATGGCTCGCCTCTTTGAAGTTAACTATGACATCGGAGACCCTAAGAATCGTAAGATTTTCCAAGCTATTATGGAAATTTTGATTGATCCTGACCGTCCAGGTGACTTCAATCAGGCGCTTATGGACCTCGGGTCCGATATCGAATCGGCTAAAAATCCAAGACCAGACGAAAGTCCTATTCGCTTTTTCTGTGCAGCCTATCTCAATGGAACCTATGACAAATACCCCATCAAATTGCCAAAGAAAAAGCCCAAACCTGTGCAAATTCAGGCTTTTATTATCAGAAATATGAAGGGTGAATTTCTTCTAGAAAAAAATATCGACGGGCGCCTACTAGGTGGTTTCTGGACTTTCCCTATCATAGAGACGGACTTTATTGGCCAACAACTCAGTCTTTTTAAAAAGGATAATTGTGCCCTCGAAACCGTTTCACAAAAAGCTATTTTCGAGGAAAATTATGCTCTTAAACCAGTCTGGACAGACAATAACTTTACACCCGTAAAACATACCTTCAGCCACCAAAAATGGACCATCGAAATAGTGGAAGGTATTGTTAAAGATGACAAACTCCCTACCCACAAGGAGCTATGCTGGGTAACGACTGAGGACTTTAACCAGTTCCCAATGGCCACACCACAGAAAAAAATGATTAAAACTTATGAAGATAGCAAAAAAGGGTAGCATCGCGCTAGCCTTTTTCTTATGCGCCAAGTTTATCGTACTTACGGCTACGACCCTTAATATAACCAATCAAAATAATAGTGCTATCATAAGAGTCAGTAAATATCTTTCCTCTGTTTACTTGACTTATATTTTTTAAGATAGGATATAATTGACCTATCAAAAAGAGTCAACAAACCCATACAAACCATCCCTATTATATAACTTTTCAAATCAAACATGGGTTCTCCTTTTGCTTTTTTAAGCTCCTATCACAGCTTCTGGTTCCGCTTTTATTTATGATAGATTGCAAGAATAAGTGCATAAAAATAATAACATAAATGTCACTATGGGGAACAAAGCCATTGAGAATACAAATCCCAACCACTTTGTCTTATTTTACGATAATAAAAATCAGATGATTGACCTAACTCAAGCTCACTTTGTGTTCCTAAAAGTCTATCTTTACTATTATCAGATTCGTTATTGTCTAGAATAGAAACTCCCGAAGAAATCATAAAAAGTTGTGAACTTCCTACAGATTCCCCCGCCCAACTATACTCCTTCAAATTACGCTCTTTTACTTCTCCGAATTTCAATATAATAATTGTACCAGATTGTGTGACTCTATCCTTGCTAAATACAATAGTGTCTCCTCTTCCATTTTCTCAAGTTCCTTCCAGAATACTAAAATCACCATCCTAAATAGCATCGATATCTATTCCAGTCTCTTTGCTTGACTTGCTGTTGCTACTACTTTCTTCTATATTGTCGCTACTTGAGTCATCAAAGTCGTACCAGTCTTCGGAAAACAAGTCCAAGGTCTGAACGTCTCCCAGGCTAACCTTACTTGCACCATCTGTCGTCTCAGATATGCTGAAATCAACCGATTGAAGCTGATTAAAGGTAACCATCTTTATAGTATTTCATAGTGCTCAAGCTTAGCAAAGGTTCCAGCACTTTTGGCAAATACAAGCTCATCATCATTATTAAGATAATATAATGCATGAACACTGCCAGGAGTATCAATCAAAACCTCAGCCGAGCCATCATCGTTGATATCTACATAGCTATATTGGACTTTTTCACCCACTCTATTGGCTTCAAAAATCGTATTAGTTGAATAAGCTTCCTCAGTTGAGAGGTTGCTTGGAACAGCTGATGTATCGCCGTTCAAAGCAATAGGTCGATAGAGATCCAAGACTGAAGCATAGAGCTCATCGTAGCTCACTTCCTCGGTTTCGGACGAATCGCCACTCACTTGCTCAGACTTAGCAGTACCGTCTCCTGATCCTGAACCATCCGTATGTGTTGCGTTTACAAGCTGTCAGCAAGAACAAACTTGATAAGAGCGCAAATCATGTTAATTTCTTTTTCATAACTATTCTTTCATGAAAAATGACCTAATAAAAACATTAAATCACTTAAATCTCTTTCTAGTAATGTTTCGCAACTCTACTATAACGGATTTATTCCTTTTTGTGTTTACACAACTTATTTTACACTACCCACAGGTGATAAGTTAAGTATTTTTTTGAGAAATCAATCTATATTTTTATATCTCTAATCGTTTATACAATTGGACTAAATGCTATGTTTTAGCAATTCTAAACTAGATTAAATTAGAAGATTAATTAAATTATCTATAGATTAAGCAATAATCCTTTATAATTACAAGTAGTTCTACCAAAAAAGCCGGACCTCAGTCCAGCTTTTATCTGTCTATTTCTACTTGGTCATAAAGTAGGTGATAATCACCAATACTGCTACGATACCCCAGGACAACGGCTAGAAACCCCAGCATATAACGCAGGAGAAAATAGGTAAATGGGAGATTTTCTTTCATGCTTTACTTTGCCTCATACCATGTACAGCCCTCATTTTCATCTGCGATGAGTGGGACAGCGAGTTCTACTGCAGCTTCCATGGTTTCTTTAACCAAAGCTTTCATAGCTAAAAGTTCGTCTCTTGGCACCTCAAGGATGATTTCATCGTGTACTTGGAGGAGCATCTTGGTTTTATAGCCACCTTCTACCAGAGCCTTGTCTAAGTTAATCATAGCAATCTTGAGGATATCAGCAGCACTTCCTTGGATAGGAGAGTTTATGGCTGTTCGCTCTGCGAAGTTACGGACATTAAAGTTACGAGAATTGATATCTGGTAACTCACGACGGCGGTGGAAGAGGGTTGATACATATCCTTTATTCTTGGCTTCACGAACCACATTATCCATATAAGCCTTAATACCAGGATAACGCTCAAAATAGGTGTCAATATACTCCTTGGCCTTCTTACGGCTAATACCAAGGTTGTTAGAAAGACCAAAGTCAGAAATACCATAAACGATACCGAAGTTAACAGCCTTAGCGTTACGACGGTCGTTAGGTGTGACATCCTCTGGCTTTTCAATACCAAAGACACGCATGGCTGTAGAGGTATGGATATCCGCCCCCTCCTTAAAGGCTGCAATCAAATGCTCATCTCCCGAAATGTGGGCAAGCACGCGCAACTCAATTTGTGAGTAATCCGAGCTTAGTAGCACCGCGTCCTTAGTCGATGGGACAAAGGCCTTACGGATGAGACGACCCTGCTCCAAGCGAACGGGGATATTTTGCAAGTTAGGATCCACAGATGAGAGTCGACCTGTCTGGGTCAAATCTTGCATGTAACGGGTATGGATCTTACCATCCTCAAGGATATAATCCTGAAGCCCCAAGACATAGGTAGACTGAAGCTTAGTGATTTGGCGGTACTCTAAAATCTTAGCTACTATTGGAGCAATTGGTGCCAAACGTTCAAGGACATCCACTGCCGTTGAATAACCTGTCTTGGTTTTCTTAGTGTATTCCAAAGGTAGACCCATTTTTTCAAAGAGGATAACACCCAACTGTTTAGGCGAGTTAATATTGAATTCTTCGCCCGCCATTTCGTAGATGTCTTGGGTCAATTTGTCGATGACTGCTTGGTTTTCCACTGCCATCTCGTTAAGGGTTTGTCCATCGACCTTAATACCAGCCATTTCCATCTTGGCTAACACATTTGCCAATGGTAATTCCATGTCAAAGAGAAGCTCTGATTGGCCATGTTCAGCTAACTTTTCTAGCATGACCGGTTTGGCAACCTGAAGGACCTTGACTTTTTTAGCCAGGTGGCTGAGCAAGACCTCTTTTTCAGGAATGGCACGCTTAGCTCCCTTACCATAGACCACCTCATCTGTTTCCAGTGGTAAATCTGTGTAGAGACGAGCAATGGTTGACAATTCATTGTCCTCAACAGTTGAGAGCAAATACTTGGCTAAACGGGCATCAAAATTAGCTGTCGGCAAGTCAATACCTAGATGGCTCAAAAGGACCTTACTGCGCTTGAAATCGTAGATATTAACAGCCTTAGAAAGAGCTGCTTGGAATGCTTCTGATTTGAGTAGGTCAGTATCTGTAGACGCATAAATCTGCTTTTCATTTCCCCAAGCAAAACCGATGATAGGTTCTGTGTGATAATTGTCACCGAGGATTTCAAAATAGAAGAAATCTTCAGAGCTAAAGTGATCCGCTGTCACTTGGCTAGGCTCTACATAGGCCACATCAAAATCCTGTGGGACAGCCTCTCCGCGAAGAGCATTTTTGAAATGAACAAAGCCCATCTCGTCATAAAAGGCTAGCAATTTTTCAAGGTTAGGTCCCTTAAAGGCCGTATCATCTAGGCCAATTTCAATAGGTGACTGTGTATCAATGGTCGCCAAGGTCTTAGAAAGGAAGGCTTGTTCCTTGTCGTTGATGAGATTTTCCTTCATTTTGGACTTTTTCATCTCATCAATGTGGTCATAGATGCCTTCAAGGGAACCGTGTTCCAAGAGGAGCTTGAGACCAGTCTTTTCACCTATCTTAGTAACCCCTGGAATATTGTCGGACTTGTCACCCATGAGGGCCTTAAGATCGACGAATTGAGCTGGAGTAATCCCCATTTTCTCCATGAGATAGTCAGGAGTGAAGGCCTCAAACTCAGCTACGCCTTTCTTCGAAATCTCAACGACTGTATTTTCATCAGTCAGCTGAATCAAGTCTTTATCCCCAGAAACAACAGTAATTTGAAAGGCCTCACTAGTATTTTCAGCCATCTTAGCTAAGGTACCGATAATGTCATCTGCCTCGTACTGAGCCAAGTCATAATAGGCAATGCCACGTGCAGCCAACATCTCACGGATATAAGGGAGCTGTTCACGGAATTCCTCTGGAGTCTTGGCACGACCAGCCTTATAGTCCGCAAACATCTCTGTACGAAAAGTTGTTTTTCCCGCATCAAAAGCTACTAAGACATGGGTCGGCTGAATACGCTCAAGTAGGTTGTCCAACATAAGGTGAAAGCCGTAGATGGCATTGGTATGAAGGCCGTTATTGTTACGAAAACGGTCAATTTGATTATAGAGTGCGAAAAAAGCACGAAAGGCAACGGACGAACCGTCGATTAATAGTAATTTTTTTTGATTAGTCATAGGTTTATTATAGCATAGATGGGTGCATTGGTTTTGATTGAAAATCTCTTATTTTGAGAAGACTGTTTTGTAAAATAAACATTCATAAATAATAAGCCATAAGGAAAATTATCCATCGACAAATTTTAGAACGAATCAGTCAACAGTATTGTTACAGGTATTTCCCAGCTCCACGTCCTATAGTAAAATATGCTATAATAGGAGCTATGAACACAAAGATTTTAGACCAATTAGAATTTAACAAGGTCAAAGACCAGTTCACAGAATACCTGCAGACCGAACAGGCTCAGGCGGAGTTATGTGACTTGGTGCCTATGACCAATCCAGAAAGAATTCAAAACCAATTTACAGAAATCCAAGAAATGTCTGAGATTTTCGTAGAGCATCATGGCTTTGCCATTGGTAGCTTAAGAGATATTTCTGAGCCCTTGCGTCGCTTGGAACTGGATGCTGACCTCAACATCCAGGAGCTCATTGCTATCAAGAAGGTCTTGCAAGCTTCAGCTGACCTTAGCCGCTTCTACGCTGACCTTGAAAATGTTGAACTCATCGCTCTTAAACGTCTTTTTGAAAAGATTGAGGCCTTTCCAAGTCTACAAGGTAGTCTTCAAAGTATAAATGATGGTGGTTTTATTGAGCATTTTGCTAGTCCTGAGTTGCAAAATATCCGTCGTCAACTTAAGGCTTGTGATGATGCCATTCGCCAGACCTTGCAAGACATTCTCAAGAAATCTGGGCACATGTTAGCTGAGAACTTAATTGCTAGTCGTAATGGCCGTTCAGTGCTTCCTGTCAAAAATACCTACCGTAACCGTATTGCGGGGGTTGTTCATGACATCTCAAGCTCTGGGAACACAGTGTATATCGAGCCACGAGCCGTTATCCAGCTTAACGAAAAAATTACACAATTACGTGCAGACGAGCGCCATGAGATGGCACGTATCCTACATGAACTGTCTGATCAACTCCGTCCACATACTGCTGCCATCGCTAACAACGCTTGGATTTTGGGCCATATGGACTTCATTAGAGGAAAATACCTCTATCTCCATGATAAAAAGGCAATTATTCCAGAGATTAGTGACAACCAAACACTCCAACTGCTTAACGTTCGTCACCCTCTTTTAATCAATCCAGTAGCCAACGATTTGCGCTTTGATGAGGATCTCACGGTCATTGTCATTACAGGTCCCAATACTGGTGGTAAAACGGTCATGCTTAAAACTCTAGGACTAGCTCAACTAATGGCTCAATCTGGTCTGCCAATTTTGGCTGATAAGGGCAGTCGTGTAGCCATTTTCCAAGAGATTTTTGCGGATATCGGAGACGAACAGTCTATCGAACAGAGCTTGTCAACTTTCTCTAGTCACATGACGCACATTGTCGAGATTTTGAACACTGCCGACAGCAATAGCTTGGTCTTGGTCGATGAGCTTGGGGCTGGTACCGACCCTCAGGAAGGGGCTAGTCTAGCCATGGCAATCCTAGAGCACCTCCGTTTGAGCCAGATTAAGACCATGGCTACTACTCACTATCCTGAGCTTAAGGCCTATGGGATTGAGACACAACATGTGGAAAATGCTAGCATGGAGTTTGACACAGCAACTCTAAGACCTACCTATCGCTTTATGCAAGGGGTTCCTGGTCGCTCTAACGCCTTTGAGATTGCTCGCCGCCTCGGTTTGAATGAGATTATTGTCAAGGAAGCAGAAAACCTCACTGATACGGATAGTGATGTCAACCGTATCATCGAGCAACTTGAAGCCCAAACTGTAGAAACACAAAAACGTCTGGAGCACATCAAGGACGTTGAGCAAGAGAACCTTAAATTCAACCGTGCGGTCAAGAAACTCTATAATGAATTCTCCCATGAGTACGACAAGGAACTCGAAAAGGCTCAAAAAGAAATTCAAGAGATGGTGGATACAGCTTTAGCTGAAAGCGATAGTATTCTCAAAAATCTCCATGATAAGAGTCAACTCAAGCCTCATGAAGTTATCGACGCCAAAGGGAAACTTAAGAAACTTGCCGCACAAGTCGACCTTTCTAAGAACAAGGTTCTTCGTAAAGCCAAGAAAGAAAAGGCTGCGCGTGCCCCTCGTGTCGGTGATGATATCATCGTTACTGCCTATGGGCAACGTGGTACGCTCACCAGTCAAGCCAAAAATGGTAACTGGGAAGCTCAAGTGGGTCTCATCAAGATGAGCCTAAAGGCAGACGAATTCACTCTGGTTCGTACCCAAGCAGAAGCACAACAACCCAAGAAAAAACAAATTAATGTGGTTAAAAAAGCCAAGAAGACATCTTCTGATGGGCCTCGTGCCCGTCTAGACCTTCGTGGGAAACGTTACGAAGAAGCCATGCAAGAGCTCGATGCCTTTATTGACCAAGCTCTACTTAACAACATGAGTCAGGTGGAAATCATCCACGGTATTGGTACCGGTGTCATCCGAGATGCTGTAACCAAATATCTCCGCCGTCATCGCCATGTTAAAAATTTTGAATATGCCCCACAAAGTGCTGGTGGTTCCGGATGTACCATCGCAACCTTGGGTTAAAACTAATTAAGAGAGACTGAGACACTATGTCCAGTCTTTTTCATATATCTCAAATCCAAACACAAAAAAGTCTCCTTTAAGCAAGGAAGACGTCTGTTTTCTATATCACACTTGTCCACAAGTGTTGGATAATCTGGCTAACTGGAAAATTCCAATTAATTAAAAGACGCAAAACCCAGCTAGATGACAAGACCGTTTGAATATTGTTTATGGGAACGGTCGCAAGGATATTCCCCAACATCGTCAAAGGTACCAGACTTACCAAGGAAGCCAAAACACCGCCTATCACTTTGAACCGTGTCTGATCAAGGCGCTCAATTCTCACAAAATGGAAGAAAATCCCAAGAAAACGCAAACCATAATAGGCCACACAATAAATGGCGAAGTAGGCGACGCCCGCATAATAGACACGGTCAAGTGAGAAGATATTCTGGTCTGTAAAAAAAGCTACACTGGCATCTTTAGTTGGATTAGTATAAGGTACCCAAAGATTGATAGCCTCTCCTAGAGACTTATAAAAATAGGCCGCGACGCACATGGCGATAATGACTGAAACCACGTAATAGGCTTGCATAAAGAGACCTCTTCGGTAGCCAATATAGAAATTCCAAGCCATGAGGGCTAAGACAAGGAATCCAATCATGCGTCTTCCTCATCGTCATCACTTTGAGCTGTCGCCTTGACCTTAAGTTGTTCGAGTTGCTTAGCTCTCAAAATTTCCAACTCTTTTTCCATATCTTCAACTTGAATTTCACGTTCCAACTGAGTCGACAAAGAGTTAATGGCCATTAGGATAGCAATCGTTTCATTATCAGCATTTTTCATCTGCTTTTTAATAATTTTATATTTTTCATAAGCAACACGCTCCACCTCTTCCATGAATAAGTTATCCTTATCAGTTGTTAGCGTGAGATTTTTTTCTCCAAAATGAAATTTGTAACGGTTTTTGTTTGCCATTTGCTTATTAACTGCCTAATCAATGGTGGACATGGAGTCTCCACCGCAGCTTCTCCTTATTTTTGTTTTTAGCACCCTTTTTAGTCAGATTTTAACACCTTCTCCAGGGCGTGTTCGACACATAAATACCAACTGACTCCTCCAATCATCGAAAAAAAGAGCAGAATTTGGCATTCTCTTTCTAATCATTATATCCTAAATTTTAAATTTCGTAAATTTTAGACTTTGTTCTTCTCCAGAAAAATCATTTTTCAAGGATTCCTAACCTGTAAAATATCTACCAATTTTCCTTTTTTGTGCTAAAATAGATTCCATGGGCACAATCGTATTAAAAATGACAGCAGAGCAGATTTCAGTACTCCAGAAGGATCTAGCAAGCTATGCAACTGCGACTAAAAATCCATACGCTTTTTTTTCAGCCAAGGTCGATGGAACAAGTGTCATCGCCTATACTTCAGGCAAGGTGACCTTCCAGGGTGCTAAACCAGAAATCCTAGCTAGCCGTTTTGGTTACCAAGCTGAGCCTAAGCAGTCACCTGATGGGCAAAATCTAGCCCTAATTGGATCAGACGAAGTCGGAAACGGCTCCTATTTTGGTGGTTTGGCTGTTGTAGCTAGCCTAGTTACTCCCGCTGACCATGCTTTTTTGAAATCTCTAGGAGTCGACGATTCTAAAAATCTAAATGATAGCAAGATTCGTCAGATTGCACCTCTCTTGGAGGAGAAAATTCCCCACAAAGCACTCCTACTTTCTCCTAGAAAGTACAATGAGGTAGTTGGAGACGGTAAAGCTCACAATGCTGTATCCGTCAAAGTAGCCCTCCACAATCAGGCTATTTTCCTACTATTACAATCTGGTGCTAAACCAGATAAGATTGTCATTGATGCTTTTATCAGTGAGAAGAATTATCAAAAATACCTCAAGAACGAACGCAATCACTTTGAATTCCCCATCACTCTAGAAGAAAAGGCTGAAGGTAAATACTTGGCCGTCGCGGTGAGCTCTATCATTGCTCGCAACCTCTTCCTGAAAAATCTGGATAAACTCAGCCAAGAGGTGGGTTACACCCTTCCTTCAGGTGCTGGTGCCAAGTCAGACCAGGTCGCTGCTAAACTCCTTCAAGCTTATGGAGATCAGGCTCTCCAGACTACTGCTAAATATCATTTTGCCAATACTAAAAAAGCCTACCAACGCTTAAAATAAACCTGAAAGGCCTTAACTATGCAAAACAAATGGACCCGATATTTCCTCACTTTTCTTCATGAATGGGGACTCTTCATTCTCTTTATCAGTCTCTTCCTCTTGACCCGTCTCTTCCTCTGGCTCCCTGTTCAGGTTGAAGGACACTCAATGGATCCTACCCTAGCAGATGGACAACGTGTAATCGTTTTAAAACACACGTCCATTGAGCGTTTTGACATTGTCGTTGCCAAGGAAGTTGAAAATGGTAAGACTAAACAAATCGTAAAACGTATCATCGGTATGCCAGGTGATACCATTACCTATCAAAACGATAAACTTACTATCAATGGTAAAGAAGTTAAGGAAGAATACCTCAAAGAATTCCACGCTGCCTTTGCTAAGGATAAACTCCAAAAAGAGTACGCCTACAGTGACTACTTCCAACAACTGGCTAAGGAATCAAAGGCCTTCACTGTCAATGCTGACAAAAACACTACTTTTTCTGTCACTGTTCCTGAAGGCAAATATTTCTTACTCGGAGATAACCGTATCGTTTCAAAAGATAGCCGCGAAGTTGGTTACTTTGACAAGAGTGCTCTTGTCGGGGAAGTCAAATTCCGCTTCTGGCCACTTGATAAAATTGGCACAGTTGAGGACAACTAAGAACACTAAATAAGATAAGGTTGGGGAGACCCAGCCTTATTATGTATCTAGGAAAAAACACATGCAAGAATTTTATTTTTCAGGAACTATCGAGCGCATCATTTTTGAAAATGCCAGTAATTTTTTTCGTATCCTACTCTTAGAAATTGATGAAACTGACAGTGATTTTGAAGACTATGAAATCATTGTTACTGGAACTATGGGGGATGTCATGGAGGGGGAAGACTATACCTTCTGGGGTCAGCTAACCAATCACCCCAAATATGGCAAACAACTCCAAATGACTCGCTACGAGCGTTCAAAACCCTCTGCCAGTGGCCTTATCAAATATTTCTCCAGTGATAATTTCAAAGGAATCGGTAAGAAAACGGCCGAGCGTATTGTCGAGATTTATGGCGAAGACCCTATTGACAAGATTCTCGAAGACCCTAGTAAATTAGAACAGATTCCTAATCTGTCCAAGGTAAACCGAGAAGCCTTCCTTGCAAAATTAAAAATCAACTATGGTACTGAACAAATCTTGTCCAAACTTTCCAGCTATGGACTCACACCAAAGGCTGCCTCACAAATTTTCAACCAATATAAGGAAGAATCACTTAACCTTATCGAAAAATATCCTTATCTCTTGGTAGAGGAAGTCCAGGGAATTGGATTTAAAATGGCCGATCAACTAGCCGAACGCCTAGGGATTGCTAGCGATGCTCCTGAGCGTTTACGAGCCGCCCTAATTCACTGTCTGCTAGAAGCTAGTATGGAAGAAGGGGACACCTACATCGAAGCCAAGTCCTTGCTTGAACGGACTATCATTCTTTTGGAAAGTTCTCGCCAGATTGAACTTGACCCTGCCTTGGTTGCTCACCAATTAACCAACCTCATCCAAGAGGATAAGGTGCAAAATATAGAGACTAAAATTTTTGATAATACCCTATATTTTGCAGAACAGGGCATCTATACCCACCTAACTCGTATCACGAAAGACCAGCCTGACATCAGTGCTGAGGACAAAATCCAAGCAAGTCTTGAAAGGGTGGAAGATGAGCTTGGTATCACCTATGACAAGGTTCAAAAAGATGCCATTATTAAAGCCCTACAAAGCAAGGTCTTCATCCTGACAGGTGGTCCCGGAACAGGAAAAACCACTGTTATTAACGGAATTATTAAAACCTATGCTGACCTTCATGGTTTAGACCTCAAAAAGTCTGATTTACCCATTATTTTAGCAGCGCCAACGGGACGGGCTGCTCGTCGGATGAACGAACTGACCAAGCTCCCTAGTGCCACTATCCATAGACATTTGGGGCTTAATGGCGAGGACGATTTCAAGACCTTAGATGACTATCTCGATTGCGATTTGATTATCATCGATGAGTTCTCTATGGTTGATACTTGGTTGGCCAATCAACTCTTCGAAAGCATTTCCGATACTACTCAAGTAATCATTGTAGGTGACCAAGATCAGCTACCTTCTGTAGGCCCTGGCCAAGTCTTAGCTGACCTTTTGCAGATTGATGACTTGCCTAAGGTTTCCCTAACCAAAATTTTCAGACAATCTGAGGATTCCACTATTGTTACCTTAGCTAGCCAGATACGCCAAGGCCAACTACCCACTGATTTCACAGAGAAAAAAGCTGACCGATCATACTTTGAGGCTAATGCTAACCATATTCCACAGATGGTCCCTAAAATTGTCTCTGCCGCTATTAAAAGTGGGATCGCTGCTCAGGATGTACAGATTCTGGCCCCCATGTACCGGGGACAGGCTGGTATCAACAATCTCAATACCATTATGCAGGATCTACTTAATCCCAAAGAAAAAGCCAATCAATTTGCCTTTAATGATATTTTCTTCCGTAAGAATGACAAGATTCTCCACCTGGTCAACGATACAGAACTCAATGTCTTCAATGGCGATATCGGAATCATTACTGATCTCATACCTGGTAAATATACTGAAAGTAAGCAAGACGAAATTTACATGTCCTTCGATGGCAATGAGGTTATCTATCCTCGTAACGAATGGAATAAGATTACTCTGGCCTATGCCATGTCTATACACAAATCCCAAGGGAGTGAATTCCCAGTCGTTATCCTTCCCATCACACGCCAAAGTGGGCGTATGCTTCAACGTAACCTCATCTACACCGCTATCACACGCGCCAAGAGTAAACTGGTCATGTTGGGGGAAATCGCAGCCTTCGATTATGCCGTTCACAACGAGGGGGCCAAACGTAATACCTACCTCATCCAACGTTTTGAACAAACTTATACACAAGCTGTTGATAAGTCTGTCGAAAAGAATGTTAAAAACGAGGGAACAGACGCCTTCAATCAAACAAAAACGGAAAACAATAGACCCTCAGAAACCCTTGAAAACAAAGACTTCTCGGAAAATATCAATCCATCCCAAACTCTTATTAACACTTATTCACATCCTGTGGATAAGTCTGTTAACAAACCTGTGCAAACAGAAGAAAACTATCGTTTAACTGAAGAAAACTGGGCAACTATCGACCCAATGATAGGTCTCAGCGAAGACGATATTGCAGCCTTTTTTAACAACAACTAGGAAAAAAAGACTTGGAGTCGCTCTGAATGAGCCACTTTTCAAGTCTTTTCATTTACTAAAATACTAAACGAATCAGGGCCATAGACACTATACCGACTGTTACTGCATAGAGCAGATTTTTACTCTTAAATGCTACAATTACCGTTGGCACCGAAGCCAGGATTTCCATCCACTTAAGCTGTGGCAAGTGACCGATTTTCTCAGTCATAAGGCTTGAGAGAATCAGTGCAAAGAGAATAGAAACTGGTAGGTAGTGCAAAAATTGAACAACAATATCTGGTAATCCCTTATATTTCACTAAGATAAAAGGGAGGACACGAGGGACCCAGCTGACCACAAATCCTAGTAAAATAGCGATAAGAATGAAGCTATTGACGGCCATCACACATCACCCCCACACTACATCCAATCAAAGTAGCCACTAGAACAGCCAAAGATTCTGACAAAATGATGCTAAAGCTCAGATATGCCACAGCAATAGATAACAGAATCAGAAACAGCTTACGCACTCCTTCACATAGCAAGGCATCAAACTGACTACTTAACAAACCAATAAACATGGCAATCAAGGCAAAATCCAAACCAAAAAGCTCAGGATTTGGAATCATTGAGCCAATTAAACAACCAACAACTGACGACACAATCCAAACCAAATAACTGAAAATATTATTACCATGCATCCAGTTAGAGGGAATATCTTTATGATGTACATATTCTCCTAATAAGACACCATAACTTTCATCCGTAATCAAACTACCAATTCCCAGCTGATTCCAGAGACTTGTTTTGGTAAAAATCGTTGTTGCATGTAAACTCATCAACATGTTACGCAAATTAACTAAGAAAACAGTCAAGGTTAACTCACCAAGGCCAGCTCCTGCAACGACTAAAGCACACATAGCAAACTGAGCCGAGCCACCATAGACCAATGCACACATGAGAGCAACCTCAAGAGCCGATAGACCAGAAGCTGCCGCTACGACACCAAATGCTAGACCAATAGCCACATATCCTAGAGCTGTCGGTACTGCGGCTTTCATACCCGAACGAAAGTCAGACACACTCAATTCCTTTCTAAATGAACCTCTTACCAGACGAGTAAGAGGTTCTTCTTATTCTTCAAATCCTGCAAAGGCTAGACTTGGTTTAGCATTTAAATCCAAGTCAGCAAAATGTTTTTTATCACATTCAATAGCTGCTGCTAAAGCAATCATACCAGCATTATCACCACAAAGACGCAAAGGCGGAATAACCACATCTACATCTGTGATTTCTTCAGCTAGGCGTTCACGTAAGCCCTGATTAGCTGCGACGCCCCCAGCAACAACAAGTGTCTTGACAGGGTAACGCTCTAAGGCTTTCTTGGTCTTAGCTAGGAGAATATCTAAAACAGCAGCTTGGAAGGAAGCACAAAGGTCTTCTGTGACTAAAACTTCCCCTTTCTGCTCAGCATTATGGTGCAAATTGATGAAGGCCGACTTCAAGCCTGAAAATGAAAACTCCAAGTGGTCTTCCTTAATCATGGCACGTGGGAAATCATAAACATCTTTCCCCTTATGAGCCAATTCATCAATCTCTCGTCCTGCTGGGTAGGTCAAGCCCATCACACGTCCCACCTTATCATAGGCTTCACCAACCGCATCGTCACGTGTCTCACCAACAATCTTGTAATTCCCTGGTTCTGACACATAAACCAACTCTGTGTGGCCTCCAGATACCAAAAGCGCTAGGAGGGGGTACTCCAACTCTTGAACCTCACGCGCCGCCATCAGATGCCCTGCCATATGATTGACCGGAATCAAAGGCAAACCGTGCGCCCATGCAAAGGCCTTAGCTGCTGCCATCCCAACCAAGAGGGCTCCAACCAATCCTGGACCATAGGTTACAGCTACAGCATCCAATTGTTCAGCAACAATTCCCGCCTCAGATAGAGCATCCTTAATACAAAGAGTCACTACTTCCACATGGTGACGGCTAGCCACCTCAGGAACAACGCCACCAAATCGTTTATGGCTTTCTACCTGACTAGCAATAATATTACTTAAAAGCTCTTTCTCATTTTTTAAAACAGCAACTGAAGTCTCGTCACACGAGCTCTCCACCGCCAAAATATATCTATCTGCCATTAGATTTCCTCTCGCCTCATGATAACTGCATCCTCCTGAGGCTCATGATAATAATTTTTCCGAATTCCTAGACTTTCAAATCCAAATTTTCTGTATAGCGCCTGAGCGACTTGATTTGACGCTCTAACTTCAAGAAAGATGGGTTCACTACGCTCCTCTAAATACTTCATCAACTGACTGGCATACCCACGTCCCTGATAAGCTTTTAGAACCGCAATATTGGTAACTTCAATCTCACCAACTAAATTTTGAAGAGCTAAAAAACCAACAACTTCTTCTTGATTATAAACATAGAAATATTCAGTAGTGTCCAAAGCCAAGTCTGCTACCACCTGCTCAAGTGTCCATGGAGATTTGTCATAAACATCCGACAAAATCTGGTAAATGAGCTGAGCCTGTTCCTGACTACTCAATCTAGACGCGCTTGATGTAGTTGTCACGATTAGTCTCCTCATGTGTCTTAAGCCAGTTTTCCTCCGCCTCAACTCGCTTCAAGTAATGAGGGACAAAGGCATCCACATTAACAGGAGGCAAGGATAAGCCTAAACGACCAATTAACAGGGCTGACGGAAGACTTGGCAAGATAGTTGCCTCTGGAAGGCTTTCCTTAATCTGATCCACAAAATTAGCCACTTCACCTACAAAAGTTACCTTTTCAAAAGTTTTAGCTTGCTCAAGAACATCTGTAAAGGCAGCATGACGATCCGGGACGATAGCTTGGCCATTTTCATAAAATCCGACGTAAACATTATTACGACGGGCATCCATGATAGGAATTACAACACCATCAGCTGAGTGATCCATCAAGGCCTGCAAACTTGAAACTCCCACTAAATCAATGTTAAGGGCATATGCTAAAGTCTTAGCTGTTGCGACAGCCACACGAAGCCCTGTGTAGGAGCCGGGTCCTTGAGCAACAACAACACGGTCTAAATCAGCTGGTTGCCAGCTCACCTGAGCAACCAAAAAATCAATAGTGGGCATTAGACTAATACTATGATTCTTTTTCACTGTCACTGTTGCCTCTGCCACTAAATTCTCATCTTCCAACAAGGCTACTGATAAAGCAGTGCTGGAAGTATCAAATGCTAATATTTTCATCTTTTTTCCTTGTTTCTTTTTATGCTTCTCTATTATAACACAAGTAGTTGTTTCCCAAAAGTGAACATTTCCCAACTTTTTCCGCCATTTTCTTTATCTACCCCTTATCTTATGGTACAATAATAGTAATTGTTATACGAATCAAGGCTACTACCTATTACTCATAAAAGTGAATATCAAAACGTCAAGTAAATCAGAGAAAAGATTGACTTGACCGGTTTTTTTATAGAATGGTAGAGCCTTTTGGAAAGAAAGGAAAATCATGATTTATAAAGTTTTTTACCAAGAAACTAAAGAGCGTAGCCCACGCCGTGAACAGACAAAATCACTCTATCTAGATATCGATGCAGAAACTGAACTTGAGGGACGTATCCAAGCTCGTCAAATCATCGAAAAAAACACTGCCTACAACATCGAATTCATTGAGCTCCTCTCAGAAAAAGCCCTTGAATACGAAAAAGAAACAGGCGTTTTTGAAGTAACGGAGTTCTAAGACCATGGCATCAAAAATCAATCTAAAACCTGAAGAAGTTGGGGTTTATGCGATTGGTGGTTTGGGAGAAATCGGTAAAAATACCTATGGTATTGAATACCAGGATGAAATCATCATCGTCGATGCGGGTATTAAATTCCCTGAAGATGATCTTCTCGGTATCGATTATGTCATCCCGGACTATTCTTATATCGTTGAAAACGTTGACCGTGTTAAGGCTCTTGTCGTTACTCACGGTCACGAAGACCATATTGGTGGTATCCCCTTCCTTCTTAAACAGGCAAATATCCCAATCTATGCAGGACCACTTGCTCTTGCTCTTATCAAAGGAAAATTGGAAGAACACGGACTACTACGTGATGCACAACTCTATGAAATTAACGCTGATACAGAGCTTACTTTCAAAAATATGAGCGTAACCTTCTTCCGCACAACTCACTCAATTCCAGAACCTCTCGGAATTGTCATCCATACACCACAAGGTAAAATTGTTTGTACCGGTGACTTTAAGTTCGACCTCACTCCAGTAGGTGAGCCAGCAGACCTTCATCGTATGGCTGCACTCGGTGAAGAAGGCGTTCTTTGCCTCCTCTCAGACTCAACCAATGCTGAAGTCCCAACTTTCACTAATTCCGAGAAGGTCGTTGGACAATCCATCATGAAAATAATTGAAGGCATTCACGGACGTATTATCTTCGCCTCATTTGCCTCTAATATTTTCCGTCTTCAACAAGCTGCTGAGGCTGCTGTAAAAACCGGTCGTAAGATTGTTGTCTTTGGACGTTCTATGGAGAAAGCCATTGTTAATGGTGTTGAACTAGGCTATATCAAAGTTCCAAAAGGAACTATTATTGATCCTAGTGAAATGAAAAACTATCATGCCAGTGAGATTCTTATCTTGTGTACCGGTTCTCAAGGGGAGCCTATGGCGGCCCTTGCACGTATTGCCAATGGTATGCACCGACAAGTAACACTACAACCTGGTGACACCGTTATCTTCTCATCTAGCCCTATCCCAGGAAATACAACCAGCGTTAACCGTTTGATTAATACCATTCAAGAAGCGGGTGTAGATGTTATTCACGGTAAAATCAACAATATCCATACCTCTGGTCACGGTGGTCAACAAGAGCAAAAACTAATGCTTCGCTTGATCAAACCAAAATTCTTCATGCCTGTTCATGGTGAATACCGCATGCAAAAGGTCCACGCAGATCTCGCTGTTGATTGTGGTGTTCCGAAAGAGAATATCTTTATCATGGAAAATGGTGATGTCTTAGCCCTAACAAAAGATTCTGCTCGTCGTGCAGGTCATTTCAATGCTCAAGACATCTATGTCGATGGTAATGGTATCGGTGATATTGGGGCAGCCGTTCTTCGTGACCGTCGTGATCTCTCTGGAGATGGTGTCGTCCTTGCTGTCGCAACTGTTGATTTCAAGTCTAAGATGATTCTAGCTGGTCCAGATATTCTCAGTCGTGGATTTATCTATATGCGTGAATCTGGTGATCTTATTCGTGATAGCCAACGCATTCTATTCAACGCTATTCGTATTGCTCTTAAAAATAAAGACGCCAGCATTCAATCCGTTAACGGAGCTATCGTCAATGCATTACGACCATTCCTATACGAAAAAACAGAACGTGAGCCAATTATCATTCCCATGATTCTCACACCTGATAACTAAAAAATGGTAGCCTGACAGCTACCATTTTTTAGTATGCTACAAATCTTCAGTAAGTAAAAAGTTCTATAAACGCTGCTTCTCCTTTTATGCACCTGAATAAATGTAAGATACCACCTCTGGTGTTGTTGAATTTTATGGATTAAACTAACCACGATAGTTATCAATGTGTTGCAAATTGTTATAGTTCGACTCCAAGATTTGAATCTAACCAACTTGTGTAACAAAACCAACGTATCTAATATCCACCACCAGTCCAACATACAATCGAACGAGCAGCAGATATCGAACCAACAGCATAGCCTTGGCTAGCAGCTCTTCCTGCCCAATCGCCACCATTACACCACCAGTTACTTCCCCATAGAGTAATTTCTTTAACACCCCATGTACATTGACCAACTAGATAACGATTCCACATGGAATCTATATCTATATCAGTAACTGTTACCTCTGAATAAAAAATTTCAGATATATCTTCATCTGCTGTGGCAGTTCCTGAAACATCCGAAGTTCCACCAAGAACGAGTCTTGATCAGATAGTCATGCCATTTTCTGCAGCTAATTGATATGTAGCTACGCTATATTGGCTAGCAATTGAGAAGAACAAGTCTCCCATTTTGAACAGTATAATAATCAGCATCAGTTGTTTGAGCGACTGTAAGACCAAGCAATAATGTACTTGGGACTATTGCTAAGGCAGTATTTTTTGTTGTTTTTATATTCCCTCCTGATTAAGATTGATATGAAATTAGTTTAATATCTTAATATTTTAATGTAATTAAGAGAGAAAAAAGAAAACCAGGTAACCCTGATCTTCAAATTATTTTATTAATACAGATCTAAGTAGTTATCAATTTCCCATTGTGAAACGAAAGTAGCATAGCTTTCCCATTCCAAACGTTTCGCATCAAGGAAGTTTGTATAGATATGATTACCCAATGCTTGACGAACCACTTCATCCGTTTCCAATGCTTTAAGAGCATTACGTAGTGTTGAGGGCAAATCAATGATACCAGCCTCTTTACGTTCTTCTGGAGACATTGAGTAGATGTTTGTTTCAATTGGAGCTGGAGCTTCAATCTTATTAATAATACCATCAAGTCCGGCTTCCAAAAGAACGGCCATTGCCAAATATGGGTTTGCCATTGGGTCAACTGAACGCAATTCCAAGCGTGTACCCATACCACGAGAAGCAGGAACGCGGATTAATGGTGAACGGTTGCTACCCGCCCATGCAATATATACAGGAGCTTCATAACCAGGAACCAAACGTTTGTAAGAGTTCACTGTTGGGTTAATAATTGCAGTATAGTTATATGCATGTTTCATCAAACCACCAAGGAAGTAGTATGCGTCTTGAGACAATTGCATACCATGTGGATCCTCTGGATCAAAGAAAGCATTTCCTTCTTCAGTGAAAAGAGACATGTTACAGTGCATACCACTACCGGCAATACCATATTTAGGTTTCGCCATAAATGTAGCGTATAGACCGTGTTTACGAGCGATTGTCTTAACAACCAATTTGAAAATTTGGATATTATCACAAGCTTTTAAAACTTCAGTATATTTAAAATCGATTTCGTGTTGTCCAACCCCAACCTCATGGTGAGATGCTTCAACTTCAAATCCCATTTCTGTCAACACATTAACAATTTCACGACGTGTATTGTCGGCAAGGTCAGTTGGTGCAAGGTCAAAATAACCACCTTTATCGTTAACTTCAAGCGTAGGATTACCTTGTTCATCTAATTTTAAAAGGAAAAATTCTGGCTCTGGTCCAAGATTAAATGATTTATAACCAACTTCTTCCATATGACGCAATGCTTTTTTCAAGTTACCACGTGGGTCTCCTGCAAATGGTTCACCTGCCGAAGTATAGATATCACAAATAAGACCAGCGACTGACCCATTTTCATCGCCCCAAGGGAAGACTGTCCAAGTATCAAGATCTGGGTAAAGATACATATCAGATTCATTGATACGAACAAAACCTTCAATTGATGAACCATCAAACATAACTTTATTTGAAAGTACCTTATCCAACTGTTCATCTGTCGCAGGAATTTCAACATTCTTCATAATACCAAGGATATCAGAGAACATTAAACGCAAAAAAGTAACATTCTTCTCTTTGACTTCGCGACGAATATCAGCTGCTGTGATTGCCATAATAGGGGTCTCCTTTATAAAAACCAAAAATAAAAGTTCAAAGCGTAATTAAATACGCAAGTTACCAAATTGTTGCGATGGAGTCGTAAAACGACCTTGCTGAAGGAGTTCATCATGCAAGATACGTCGAACGTCCGCATCAGTTAAAGCTACTCGTTTTTGTTGTACACGAATTTTACGTTTCTCATACTCATGCTTAATTGCTGCAATATTGTAACCGTCATTCAAAAAATCTTTGATTTCCAATAAACGATCCATATCATTTAATGAGTACATACGACGATTCCCAGCTGTACGTTCAGGTTGAATCAACCCCTGATCTTCATAGTAACGAATTTGACGAGCAGTTAAATCCGTTAACTTCATAACTGTGCCAATCGGAAAAACAGCCAAAGAACGTCTTAGTTCTTTTTCTCTTGCCATGATAATCCTCCTTTCCTAACAATTATATTCTGAATTTTACTACATGTCAACAGATAATGTCACTTTTTCTTACACAATAAGAAAAACCCGAACATTGTATTGCTTATTACCTTATATTCAAGGATTTTATTTTAAAAAACATAAAAAAAGAGCTCAAGAGAACTCTTTTATTCTTATTTTAGATGTTTAAGTAACCAATCATAATCATAATTAACAAGGATTGCAATAAAGACTCCGCAAAACGTTTCAAATACTCTTGCTATCACATAGGTGAAAGTATTATCAGGTGGGATAGACAAAGTGATAATCAGAAGCGCAGCCACTCCTCCAATAACTCCGGAAGCATTATTAAAGGATACATTAATGACAATAGTCAACATTGTTAAAATAGGGATCAATAGCAAGGTCACCCAAACTGAATTGTCAAACCACATATTCACAAAATAGAATAAAAGCGATAAAAGCCCCCCAACTGTATTTGCAAAAATACGTGATTTTCCAAATTGAACACTACGGTCAAAGTTCTCACGCAAACTAAAAACAGCAGTTAAACAACCAATCTGAAGCCCATCCCAACCGAAAGCAGAGAACAATCCTAAAACAAGAAAAACGGCTACTCCGGTCTTTAGTGTACGCATACCAAACTTAAATTTTTTTGGTTCAAATTTCAATCCCATTCATTTATTTTACCATGATTTACTAGTTTTTGGGATATTTCACTGTATAATTAAAAAATAAAAAAGAATGTTAATATTTTACATTTTACAATTGAATAGTATTCAATTCAAAAAAAAAGAACGGCTCTATAATTTCTGTAGTGGGTAAAACCACTGTAGAGATTATAGAGCTTTT
>OLRQ01000090.1_pt1 | contig 95835 bp, 113 predicted proteins | sample 1671971 | NCBI WGS metagenome assembly OLRQ01 (sample SAMEA3136631, study PRJEB25190) | human gut metagenome | biome: human gut; feature: human-associated habitat; material: faeces | place: Austria | collected 2013
TAGATTTTCTTATTTTCGTACAACGGAACAAAATAGACCCGGCTTTGTGCAAGTTTGCCGATCAAAAAACTTGAAACTGCCTTTTGCCCACTAATCGTTACAAGGAGTCTGCTTGCTAAAATTGTGTCTAGCGTTTTTCTATTAAACGAATGGAGAATTCTTCCGGTGCATCTGAAAAGTCGATCGCATCCATATTTCCGGCAGAATCATATTTTGCATTGTCATACCGGAATGTGGCTCCGTTTTTTTCTAAATGATAGATGGTACGTTTCAAATAGCGGCAGGAGATAGTCAGTTCTTTAGTGCTGCCGGATGAGAGATTTATAAGTCCATGCAGGGCATCGGAAAGGTTGTTGCCTGTGTGTGGGAAAGGCAGTGTGAGCTCATCAATTTTTAAATCCAGCATCGTGCGTACCGTCTGTCTGGTCAATCGGGAGATCTCTTCAAAATTGCCGGTGGCAAGCAGTTCCGGTTTTACCATCCAGGTTCCGCCGCAGGCAAGGATCTTTGGATAGTCTAAGAATTCAGTCAGGTTTTGCGGAGTTACTCCACCGGTCGGCATAAAACGCATAGTATGGTAAGGAGCTGCAAGAGCTTTGATCATGGACAGTCCACCGGAAGGAACGGCAGGAAAGAATTTTACGGCATCTAAGCCCATTTCGATTGCCTGTTCCATATCACTTGGACTTGAGATTCCGGGTGTGATCGGAATATTTTTTTCGATACAGTGGGAAACAACTTTGGGATTAAAGCCGGGGCTTACAATGAATTTTGCTCCGGCGGCAATGGCACGGTCTGCCTGTTCTGTTGTTAATACGGTACCGGCACCGAGCAGCATATCCGGGAACTGATCTGCCATGATGCGTATGGACTCTTCCGCGGCAGGTGTACGGAATGTAACTTCTGCACACGGAAGGCCGCCTTTGGTCAATGCGTCTGCTAATGGGGCAGCATCGTATTTGTGATCTATGGCAACCACCGGTACGACACCGATATTTGAGATTTCTTCTAAGATTTGGTTCATAATAATACCTCCTGTTGGAATTCCTATAAGGTATTAATGTCCGACAGGAGGTAAAAATATACGAATATCCATGATTAAGATAAAGTCTGGAATACATCACTCGTTCGCATTTTTAAAGAGCCTTTTACAATGTATTCGTTCTGCGGAGCATCCGGATTGCTCATCAGATAGAAAAGCTGCTGTAATGCTAAATCTACCGTGCGGTGAATCGGTCTGCAGATCGTATCAAGACTTTTAAAAAGCACTGTGCTGCGGTTTTCCGTAGAAAATCCGGTCAGGGAAAGCGGTGCATCATGCAATTTGTTATATTCATAAATATAAGGGGCAAGACGTTCCGTTACTTCGATAGAAGCAGCTAAAAGTCCGGTGCAGCCTTTTCCGGTGATGTGCGAAGTCAGATTCTCGATATAGTCGCGGTCTGTTGTATTACATTCAAAAATCCAGTCCTCGTGAAATCCTTCCGGTGTTGTCTCCATAGCGGCACGATATGCCTGAATGATCTCACGGCTTGTAGAAAATTTAATATTCCGGCAGATTAAAGCGGTCTTTGGGTATCCTGAATTTACCAAAGAAAGGACAGCCTGAAATGTTGCAGAGTAATCACTCTCTATGATCGAGGTATGTTCGCAGTCCGCAGGTGCGCGGTGGATAAAGACAACAGGTATATTTGGTGCAATGGCATCTGCAAGTTCCCTGTATTCGCTGGAATCGGAAAGAATGATGATGCCTTCTGTAGTCCGTCCGAAAAATTCAAGATAAAATCTTTCTTTTTCTAAATCGTGGTTTGTGAGTCCGATCACCAGTTTGTAATCTTTCTGGTAGAGTTCCTGTTGAAAAAGATCCATAAATGCAGTTGTAAAACTACTCGAAGCATTTGCTAAAATGAGTCCGATTGTACGTCCGGTTCTGTTTTCCATCGGTATACCACCACCTTTTCTGTCATTTTGTACATTATAACATGAATTATAAGAAAAATAAATGAAAAACACACAAAAGTGTTTACAACCAAGACAAACTTCGTTATGATAAGGATATTCTTATCAAACATCCCGTCCGTCACCAATGATAGGAGGTCATTGGTTGGAGGTTGTATTCTGGAGTCCCGCAAGAGGGGGACAGACTACAAGAAATATGAAAATCTTAGCAAATATCTACAGAATCCATTACGGTATGCAGGTACGGACCTTTGAAAATTACGAAGCATATGGAAAGTATCATTTTATGGAAAATATGCAAAAACAAAATAGGCAAAAAAAGAAAGGTCATGTCTTTGTGGATTGCAAAAACGACCGGAACCGGCAGGTATGGAGACTTTTTCAAAGAGCCGATACCGTTGTCATCAATTTTCCACAGGAGTATCCGGTACTTCTGAACTATTTTCAAAATCATCCTCGCATATCGGGAAATATCTTTTATCTTATCAGCAACAGTCCGTCTGATCCCATGGATAATGAAAAAATATACCGCAGAGTGTTTCGTTTAGAACCGGAAGAAACAGGGGTTATCCCTTATGACGTGAGATTTGAGCATTACTATGCAAAAAATCAGGGGTTTGCCTGTCAAAAATCCGTTATAAAGGGAGAACCCTGTGGAGTAGGGGAAGAGTTTGCAGCTAAAACTTTTGAAATTGCTGTGAAACTTTTAAAAATGAATTGCGTTTTTGAGGGAGATACGTTATATTATTGCTAAAGTAAAGGAGAGTGATTTTTTGGATTCGAGTGAGGCGATACGGCTCATAATTCTGGTGGTATTGATTATGCTTTCTGCATTTTTCTCATCGGCAGAGACAGCACTGACCACCGTCAACAAAATACGAATGAGAAAACTGAGCGATGAGGGCAATGAAAGGGCAAAGACGGTATTAAAGATTACGGAGAACTCAGGAAAGATGCTGAGTGCGATCCTGATCGGAAACAACGTAGTAAACCTTTCCGCTTCTTCTATTGCAACTACACTGGCAATTGATATGTTAGGCAGTAAGGGAGCAGGAATTGCAACCGGAATTGTAACACTGCTGATCCTGGTATTTGGTGAGATTTCACCGAAAACAATCGCAACGATCCATGCAGTGCCGATTTCAATGGCATATGCGAATGTCATCTATTGGCTGATGAAACTGCTTACACCGGTTATTTTTGCCGTAAACCAGATTGCAATGTTCTTCTTAAAGATTTTGCGTGTAGATCCGAATACGGATCAGAATAAGCTGACAGAAGAAGAATTGCGTACCATCGTGGATGTTTCCCATGAGACAGGTGTCATCGAAACAGAAGAAAAAGACATGATCAATAATTTGTTTGATTTTGGTGATGCGGAGGCAAAAGAGGTTATGGTACCGCGTATCGATATGACTTTTGCAGACATCAACAATACCTATGAGGAGCTGATCGAACTGTTCCGAAAGGATAAGTTTACAAGACTTCCGGTTTATGAGGACAGTACCGATAATGTCATCGGTATTATCAATATGAAGGATCTGCTGCTCTATGATGACAAGGAGACATTCCATATCAGGGATATTTTAAGAGAGCCGTATTATACTTATGAGCATAAAAATACCGCAGAGCTGTTTATGGATATGAGAAGCTCATCGATCAGTATTGCGATCGTATTAGATGAATACGGGGCAACCGCAGGACTTATCACACTAGAGGATTTATTAGAAGAGATTGTCGGAGAGATCCGTGATGAATATGATATAGATGAGGTAGACTCGATCGTATGGCTTGGTGACCGCGAGTATGAGGTGCTTGGTTCACAGAATTTAGAAGATTTATGCGAGGAATTAGGACTGAAGTTTGAATCGGAAGATTATGATTCCATTGGCGGATATGTGGTCGGCTTACTGGATCATTTTCCAAAGCCGGGTGAGAGCATCACAACGGAGGATGGAGTCAAACTGATCGTCGAGGCAATGGATAAAAACCGTGTGGAAAAGATACGCTTGATCCTCCCGGAACCGGAGAAAGAAAAAGATTTGTAAAATTGTTGCAAAGAAAGAGTAAAAGTTTTCAAAAAGATTTGACGTAGGCAAAAAGGTTTGCTATTGTCAAGACGGATATGAAACCCGTTTGCAATAAGACAACGAGACTTTTGTTGTGCAGAGCAGCAGGAGTCTCGTTTTTTAAATCAGAAAAAGAATGAAAAGAGAGGGAATGAATGAAGTCGGAAACGAAGAAAATAGTAACAGCGTTAGGTCTGATCAGTTTTACCGTAGTCATGTTAGGGATCGCTTTGAATTTTGGAAGCGTATGCCGCTGGATCACGAGGCTGATCGATGTCTTTATGCCGTTTATCATCGGCATTGTATTTGCGTTGTTTTTAAGTGTGCCAATGAACTTCATGGAGCGGAAAGTATTAGCAGGAAAACAGTTTGATAAAATGCGAAGGACACTTGCCATTTTGATTACGCTGGTATTGGTATTTGGCATTATCGGAGCGGTGGGGGCATTGATTGTTCCACAGCTTACCAAGACCGTCAGCAGCATCATTCAGGCAGTGCCGGAAGCAATGCAGAATCTGGATAATTATCAGAATGAGTTATCCGAAAAATTTCCGCAGTTTGCAGATACGATTATCAAGGTCAATTTAAGCAGTGAAAGAATCATCAACGAAGTCATAGGTTTTTTAAATAACTGGATGAATAATCCGGACAGTTCGGCAATGGCAAGATTAAGCGGCACTTTAGGGAATGTGCTGAATCTGTTTATTGGTCTGATCTTTGCAATCTATGTATTGGCACAGAAGGAAAAATTAAAACGCCAGACGAAAAATCTGTTACAGGCATATTTAAAACAGCCGGTTTCGGAAGCCGTCTGGAAAGTAGGAAAGCTGACAAGCATCACCTTTCAGAAATTTATTTCAGGCCAGTGTTTAGAAGCCTGCATTTTGGGAACCATGTTTTTTATCACGATGACAATATTTAAAATACCATATGCACTGTTAATCAGTGTACTGATTGCAGTAACATCCCTGATTCCAATCTGGGGAGCATTTATCGGATGTATCATCGGCTGCTTCCTGATTGCGGTAGTGAATCCGATGCGCGCATTGGGATTTTTAATTATGTTTTTAATATTGCAGCAAATAGAGGGCAATCTGATTTATCCTCATGTAGTGGGCGGTTCGATAGGACTTCCGTCTATCTGGGTATTGGCAGCAGTAACCGTGGGCGGTAAGCTGTACGGCATTGTGGGTATGATATTTTTTATACCGATCTGCTCTGTATTGTATACACTTCTAAAAGAGAATGTCAGATACCGTTTAAGAAAAAAGAAAAATTTAGCAGTTGTTAAGGAGGAAGAAATCAATGCGTAAGACAAAAATCATCTGTACATTAGGACCGGCAACAGACCGTGGAGATGTGTTAGAACAATTAATTAAAGAAGGAATGAATGTTGCAAGATTTAATTTTTCACATGGAGACCATGAGGAGCAGCGGGGAAGGATTGAAAAACTCCGCAGCCTCAGAGAAAAGTGTGGTCAGCCGGTAGCAGCACTGTTAGATACAAAAGGACCGGAGATCCGTTTGAGAGATTTTGAAGATAAAAAAGTCATGTTAGAAAAAGGACAGACCTTTATTTTAACCGGAGAAGAAGTATTAGGAAACAGAGAGCGTGCATCCATTACTTATGAGAACCTCTGGCAGGATGTGACCGTCGGAACAAAGATTCTGATTGATGACGGACTGATCGGGATGCAGGTGGATAAGATTGAAAATAAAGAGATTTACTGTACTGTTTTAAATGATGGAGCGGTATCAAACCACAAGGGAATCAATGTACCAGGCATTCATCTGGCAATGGATTATCTGAGCGAGAAAGACAGACAGGACATTTTGTTTGGAATCCAGGAGGATATGGATTTTGTGGCGGCATCCTTTGTGCGTTCCGCGGATGATGTGTTAGAAATCCGCCGACTTTTAGACGAGAATGGCGGCTGGAATATCAACATTATTGCCAAGATTGAGAATGGAGAAGGTGTGGACAACATTGATTCTATTATTGAGGTTTCCGACGGAATTATGATTGCCCGCGGTGACATGGGTGTGGAGATTCCATGTGAAGAGGTGCCGGTGATCCAAAAGATGATTATAAAGAAAGTATATAAAGCAGGAAAACAGGTCATCACGGCAACACAGATGTTAGATTCCATGATGAAAAATCCAAGACCGACAAGAGCAGAGACCACAGATGTTGCGAATGCCATCTATGACGGAACAAGTGCCATTATGCTTTCGGGAGAAACGGCAGCAGGAGATTATCCGGTGGAGGCACTGCGGATGATGGTTCGTATTGCTGACCGTACCGAGCAGGATATTGATTATAAAAAACGATTTTTCCGTTATGAAAAAGAAGAGCAGCCGGATGTTACCGATGCAATCTGTCATGCAACCTGTACCACAGCGCATGACCTGAATGCAAAAGCAGTCATTACCGTTACGAAGTCAGGAAGATCGGCAAGGGCAATTTCAAGATATCGTCCGGCATGTCCGATCATCGGCTGTACCATGGAAGAAAAGGTCAGCAGACAGATCAATCTTTCCTGGGGCGTTTATCCGATCGTAATTAAGGAAGAGAAAAATGTATTTGATCTGTTCGCACATTCTATCGTAGGTGCAAAAGAACATGGATATTTAGAGTCAGGAGATACGGTAGTCATTACCTCCGGTGTACCGATCGGAAAATCCGGAACAACAAATATGATGAAAGTAGATACCGTACACTAAGAGAGAGGAGCATGCAGATGGCAGTCAGTTATCCAAAAGAACTTTCAAAGTGCAGTAATGAGGAGATTTATCTTGCACTCTTAGAACATGTAAAAAAACTTGCAGCGCAAAAAGCAGGGAAAGATACAGCAGAGAAAGAGAAGAAGAAATTATATTATATTTCTGCAGAGTTTCTGATTGGAAAACTCTTATCTAACAATCTGATCAATTTAGGGATTTATGAAGAAGTCCGAAAGGAATTAGAGGATGCGGGAAAATCCCTGTCCGAGATTGAAGAATTAGAACCGGAACCGTCACTTGGCAATGGTGGTTTAGGAAGACTGGCAGCCTGCTTTTTAGATTCTATTGCAACGCTGGGACTGAATGGCGACGGTGTGGGTCTGAACTACCATTATGGACTGTTTCGTCAGGTTTTTGAAAACAACGCACAAAAAGAACTTCCAAACCCATGGATAGAAAAGGAGAGCTGGCTGACAAAGACGGATAAGACATATACGATCCCGTTTGGCGGTTTTTCGGTGCAGTCACGGATGTATGATATTGACGTGACCGGTTATGAGAACCGTACCAATAAACTGCATCTGTTTGACATTGAATCTGTAGATGAGGACATTGTAAAAGAAGGGATTTCTTTTGATAAGACAGACATTAAAAAGAATCTGACGCTCTTTTTATACCCGGATGACAGCGATGATGACGGACGTATCCTGCGTGTGTATCAGCAGTATTTTATGGTGAGCAATGCGGCAAGACTGATCTTAGACGAGGCAAAAGAGCGTGGATCAGATCTCTATGATCTGGCGGATTATGCCGTGATCCAGATCAACGACACACATCCGACTATGGTAATCCCGGAGCTGGTACGGCTTTTGATGGAAGAAGGTCTTTTGATAGATGAGGCAATTGACATTGTCCGAAAGACCTGCGCCTATACGAATCATACGATTTTAGCAGAGGCATTGGAAAAGTGGCCGATCGGATATTTAGAGAGGGCAGTACCACAGCTGATGCCGATCATCCGTCAGTTGGATAACCGTATCCGTAAAGAAGTCCGTGATGAAAGTACCTATATTATTCAGGATGGACTGGTACACATGGCAAATCTGGATATCCATTATGGGTTCAGTGTCAATGGTGTGGCATACCTGCATACGGAAATTTTAAAGAACAGTGAGTTGAAAAACTTTTATCAGCTTTATCCGGAAAAATTCAATAATAAGACCAATGGAATCACGTTCCGCAGATGGCTGCTGCATGCCAATCCGAAGCTGACCGAACTGATTACAGAGCTTATCGGAGATGGCTTTAAAAAAGATGCAACAGAATTAGAAAAACTGGCACAGTTTGCAGAAGATGAGACAGTCTTAAAGAGGATTTTAGAAGTAAAGCAATCTGCAAAATGCGAGTTGAAAGATTACTTGAAGCGAACACAGGATATGGAGTTAGACGAACATTCTGTTTTTGATATTCAGATCAAACGTCTGCATGAATATAAGAGACAGCAGATGAACGCGCTCTATGTGATCCACAAATATTTTGACATCAAATCGGGGAATCTTCCAAAGAGACCGATTACTGTGATCTTTGGGGCAAAAGCAGCACCGGCATATATCATCGCGAAAGATATTATTCATCTGATTTTATGTTTGCAGGAACTGATTGCAAATGATCCACAGGTGTCACCGTATCTGAAGGTAGTGATGGTAGAAAACTACAATGTGACGGCGGCAGAAAAGCTGATTCCGGCATGTGACATTGATGAACAGATTTCACTTGCTTCTAAAGAGGCATCGGGAACCGGAAACATGAAGTTTATGTTGAACGGAGCGGTTACCATCGGAACGATGGATGGAGCAAATGTGGAGATTGCACAGTTAGTCGGCGAGGACAATATCTATATTTTTGGAGAATCTTCTGAGACTGTGATGGAGCACTATGCAAAAGCAGATTATGTGTCAAAAGATTATTATGAAAAAGATGAGGATATCCGGCGGGCGGTGGACTTTATTGTCAGTGATGAATTAAAGCGTATCGGCAATGCGGAGTATTTAGAACGTCTGCATCACGAACTGATTTCTAAGGACTGGTTTATGACACTGTTAGACTGGAGAGATTATATGGAGACAAAAGAGCGGATGTTTGCTGATTACGAGAAGCGTTCGGAGTGGGCAAAGAAAATGCTTATCAATATCAGTCAGGCGGGATTTTTCTCCTCGGACAGAACGATTGCGCAGTACAATGAGGATATCTGGAAGCTGTAGAGGAAGTTCAGATTGCTCTTTTCATTTTGAGGTAAACTTGATATACTGGTATCAATGTCGTATTTAGATATTTCGAATAGAAAGAATAGGGAATACGATGGAAAATAAGAGAGAATCTGGAGAAGCAGAATGAAATTTCAAAAATATATGGCAGTTGGTATCTTAGGTCTGACCATGGCATTGGGATTTAGCGGATGTCAGAGTGAGAACCAGAAGAATCAGAATGCCTATCGTAAGATTGGAATTAACAGTATGGCAGAGGGCGATTATGATAAGGCGGTCAAATCCTTTCAGAAAGCCTTAGATACGTCATTAGGAAAAATCGGTGCCGAGGAGATAGACATCTGTTATTATAAGGCAGCTGCCCAGTTTGCAAAAAAAGATTATGACGGTGCGATCGAAACTTATACGTCACTGATTGATTATGATAAGGAAAATGCGAATGCATACTATCTGCGTGGAAGTGTCTATTTAGATACAGATAAAAAAGACAAGGCATTCAAAGATTATAAGAATGCGGTCAAATATGCAGGAAGAGAGTATGAGATTTACGAGGGCATTTACGAGAATCTGACCAATAAAGGTGAAACAGAGGAAGCGAAGAACTATTTGAAAAAAGCACTGGACATCAAGCCAAAGGATGGTGCAGATTATGCGGAGCAGGGACATGTGTACTATCTCTTAGAAGATTATACACAGGCAAAGAGCAGTCTGGATCGGGCAATTGATAAGGATGATAAGACAGCACTGCTGTATTTAGCAGAGGTCTATAATGCAACGGATCAACAGGAACAGGGGCAGGCACTTTTAGAAAGCTATGTCAAAGAAAACGCAAAAGACAGTGAAGCGTTGAATACCTTAGGCATGATGCAGATGAAAGACGGTAATTACGAGGATGCTTTAAAATATTTTCAGATGGGCTTGAAAAATAAGGATGCCGTGAACAAACAGGAACTGATGAAAAATGAGATTGCCGCCTATGAGTACAGCGGTGATTTTGAGTCGGCAAAAAAGACGATGCAAGCCTATATCAAAGAATATAAAAGTGACGAAGAGGCAGTCCGGGAATACACATTTTTAAAGACCAGATAGGAGAAAAGCATGCCGCTTTATGAAGTAGAACAGGAGACAGAGCGTGTCATTTTAGTAGGTGTTTCACAGCAGGACGGCGACGATGCCGAGGATTCGGTAGCAGAGTTGGCAGAACTGGTGGAGACTGCCGGTGCAGTCGTTGTGGGAACACTGATCCAAAAGAGAGAGAATATCCATCCGGGGACCTATGTGGGGACCGGAAAGGTATTTGAATTAGAAGAACTGATAGAACAGACCGGTGCAACCGGAATTGTCTGTGACGATGAGTTATCACCGGCGCAGTTGAAAAATTTAGAAGAAGCATTAAAGACAAAGGTCATGGACCGGACGCTGATCATTTTGGATATTTTTGCGGCAAGAGCTTCTACCAGCGAAGGAAAGATACAGGTAGAGTTAGCACAGCTGAAATACCGTTTAAGCCGTCTGAGCGGATTGGGACGTTCTCTGTCACGATTGGGTGGCGGGATTGGTACGAGAGGTCCCGGTGAGAAAAAATTAGAGATGGACAGGCGGTTGATCAACAGCCGTGTGGCACAGCTGAACAGGGAATTAAAAGAGGTGCAAAGGCATCGTGAGGTCAACAGACAGCAGCGGAAGCGAAGCGGGATACCGGTGGTGGCAGTGGTCGGTTATACCAATGCAGGAAAATCCACACTGTTAAATCATTTAACGAATGCAGAAGTTTTAGAAGAGGATAAGCTGTTTGCGACCTTAGATCCGACAACGAGGATTTTAGAACTGACCAACAATCAGAAAGTGCTGATGACAGATACGGTAGGATTTATCCGCAAACTGCCGCATCACTTAATTGATGCTTTCCGGAGTACCTTAGAGGAGGCAAAGTATGCAGATATCATTTTACATGTGGTAGATGCCTCAAATCCGCAGATGGATAAACAGATGTATATCGTATATGATACCCTGCGGAATTTAGAAGTAGAGGGCAAAAAGATCATTACGGCATTTAATAAAACAGACCGTATCGGGCAGCCGGAACCGCTGCATGATTTTCGCGCGGAGCGGACTGTTCATATTTCGGCAAAATACGGAGACGGTTTAGAGAATTTAAAAAATATCTTAGAAGAAATTTTACGCGAAGAAAAAGATTTTTTAGAGTGCACGATACCATATCGGGATGCCGGAGTCATCCAGAAGATCCGCGAAAAGGGCGAGCTTTTAAGCGAAGAATACCGGGAAGACGGCATTTTTGTGCGTGCCTGGGTACCAAAAGAGTTTCACTATATGTAGAAAGTTCAACAAAAAATGAACACTACATATAGTGCTTTTTTATATTGACTTCAAAAATGCGATTTGATAGAATAGACGTACACGATTTGAAAAGCGTATCTTGTGAACAGATATGGAGGGTGATGGAATAATGTTCAAAGTAGTGAAAAGAGATGGGGAGACCGATGACTTTAATCTGGCAAAAATTCGTGGAGCGATAGAGAAAGCGTTCAAAGCAACGGGCAAGGAATATACAGATGATATCATAGAGCTGTTAGGGCTTCGGGTCACTGCAGATTTTCAGTCTAAGATTAAAGACGGAGTTGTCCATGTAGAGGATATCCAAGACAGCGTTGAGACCGTGTTAGAGCAGGTGGGTTATACAGATGTTGCAAAAGCATACATTTTATACCGCAAGCAGCGTGAAAAAATGAGAAATATGAAGTCTACGATTTTAAATTATAAGGAAATTGTAGACAGCTATGTAAAGGTAGAGGACTGGCGTGTCAAAGAGAATTCTACCGTTACATATTCCGTAGGAGGCTTGATCTTAAGCAACTCCGGAGCGGTTACAGCCAATTACTGGCTTTCAGAGATTTATGATGAGGAGATCGCAAATGCACACCGCAACTGTGACATCCATATTCATGATCTGTCCATGCTGACCGGTTACTGTGCAGGCTGGTCTTTAAAACAGTTGATCCAGGAAGGTCTTGGTGGAATTCCGGGTAAGATCACTTCTTCTCCGGCAAAACATCTTTCCGTACTGTGTAACCAGATGGTGAACTTCCTTGGGATTATGCAGAATGAGTGGGCAGGAGCACAGGCATTTTCTTCCTTTGATACCTACCTTGCACCATTTGTCAAAGTGGACAACTTATCCTATGAGGAAGTAAAAAAATGCATTGAGTCATTCATCTATGGTGTAAATACACCAAGCCGCTGGGGAACACAGTCACCGTTTTCCAATATTACTTTAGACTGGACCGTTCCAAACGATTTAGCAGAACTTCCTGCGATCGTTGGTGGCAAAGAAATGGACTTTAAGTACAAAGACTGTAAAAAAGAAATGGATATGGTCAACAAGGCATTCATTGAAACCATGATCGAAGGAGATGCGAACGGAAGAGGATTCCAGTATCCGATACCGACCTACTCTATTACGAGTGATTTTGACTGGTCTGATACAGAGAACAACCGTCTTTTGTTTGAAATGACATCGAAGTACGGAACACCGTATTTTTCAAACTATATCAACAGTGATATGGAGCCGAGTGATGTGCGTTCCATGTGCTGTCGTCTGCGTCTGGATCTGCGTGAACTGCGGAAAAAATCGGGTGGTTTCTTCGGTTCCGGCGAGAGTACAGGTTCTGTAGGTGTAGTAACGATCAATCTGCCGAGAATTGCATATCTGTCTAAGAATGAAAAAGAATTCTATCACAGATTAGATCATATGATGGATATTTCGGCACGTTCTTTGAAGATTAAAAGAGGCGTTATTTCCAAGCTGTTAGATGAGGGACTTTATCCGTATACCAAGCGTTATCTTGGAACCTTTGATAACCACTTCTCAACGATTGGGCTGATCGGTATGAACGAAGTGGGACTGAATGCAAAATGGCTTGGCGAGGACTTAACACACGAGGAAACACAGGAGTTTGCCAAAGATGTTTTAAATCATATGCGTGAGCGTCTGAGTGACTATCAGGAGGCGTATGGTGATTTATACAACTTAGAAGCAACACCGGCAGAATCCACAACATACCGTTTGGCAAAATATGATAAAAAGCAATATCCTGGCATTATTACGGCAGGACGTGAGGGCGAAACACCGTATTACACGAACAGCTCTCATCTTCCGGTAGGCTATACCTCAGATATTTTTGAGGCATTGGATATTCAGGATGAGCTTCAGACCTTATATACCTCAGGAACTGTATTCCATGCATTCCTTGGAGAAAAACTTCCGGATTGGAAAGCGGCAGCAACGCTGGTACGAAAGATCGCACAGAACTACAAACTGCCGTATTATACGATTTCTCCAACCTATTCGATCTGCAAAGAACATGGTTATATTGCAGGGGAACATTTTACCTGTCCTCACTGTGGAAAAGAAGCAGAGGTTTACAGCCGGATCACCGGTTATTACCGTCCGGTTCAGAACTGGAATGATGGAAAGACACAGGAATACAAAGATCGTAAATTATATGAGATCAATCCTTCAAAATTAAGTGAAGTCAAGACAAATATTGTTACGATTTCAAAGGATGAGGTCAAAGTGGAGCCGACCGATAACATCCGCTATCTGTTTACAACCAAGACCTGTCCGAACTGTGCAGCAGCAAAAGAAATTCTGGGCGAAGAAAATTATGTGCTGATCGACGCAGAGGAAAATCAGGAACTGGTTGAAAAATATGGTGTTATGCAGGCACCAACGCTTGTCGTAGTAGAGAATAACAGGGCAAAAAAATACGTTAATGCGTCAAATATCAAAAAGTATGTAGAAACAAAATAATCTCCAATATGCAGAAAAAAGATTGAAATAGAACGGAATGCCGCAGCAAGCGATAGGTTGTTGCGGCATTTAAAAATACAAAAAAACTATTGACAAAATACGCCAGAGTCAGTATAATAGAATTTGTGTTTAACACTTATGCGCGAGTGGCTCAGTTGGTGGAGCACGACCTTGCCAAGGTCGGGGCCGCGGGTTCGAGTCCCGTCTCGCGCTCTTTTTATTTTTAGTTAAACCCCTGCAGCATGAGACTTTGCAGGGGTTTTTCTTTGTGTAAAAGGAACTACATGATTGAGTGACCGAGAGTGGCTGTCATCCGATAATGAGATTGTTTTAAGCAATTCTTGCATAAGACATCTCCCCATCCTATAAACTTTACTAAGAATAAGTTTCGTGGTTCGTATGAAAATAAAAAAAATCAGAAAAAAGAAAGCAGCATCCGTGATCGCAGCGGCACTGGTTCTCTTTTTGGCAGGAAACGGAGCAGCGTCTTTGACGCATCAATGTCTGAGCAATTTTTCTCCTAAAAAAGAACAGGTGGAAAACTGGGGACTTGGATTCGGGACGGAAGGTACGCAGCCAAGCGGAAATGCGACACCGGAGGAACTCAAAGAATACGATGCACATTATATCGGAGATGCAAAAAAGAAGGTATTGTACCTGACGTTTGACTGCGGCTATGAGAACGGCAATACGGAAAATATCATGGCGGCATTGAAAAAGCACAATGCACCGGCAACCTTTTTTGTGGTGGGGAATTTCTTAGAGACGAGTCCGGATCTGGTAAAAAAGATGGTAAAGGAAGGATATACGGTAGGAAACCATACCTATCATCATCCGGATATGTCCTCCATATCGGATAAGGCATCTTTTCAGAAGGAATTAGAGGGAGTGTCAAAGTTATATAAGGAAATCACCGGAAAGGAAATGACGAAATACTACCGCCCGCCACAGGGAAAATACAGTACGGAAAACTTGAAGATGGCAAAAGAACTAGGCTATCAGACCTATTTCTGGAGCCTTGCCTATGTAGACTGGAATGTGGATGCACAGCCGACAAAGGAAGAAGCGTTTAACAAACTGCTGCCAAGAGTCCATCCGGGTGCGATCGTACTGCTGCATAATACATCTAAGACAAATGGGGAAATACTCGATGAACTGCTGACAAAGTGGGAAGAGATGGGATATACATTCAAACCGCTTTCAGAATTAAAATAAAGAGTCATATTTTAACAGGTGGAAGCATAATCTATAGTAATGAAAAAATGAGGAGGTTCCATTGAGTTCAAAAACAAAAATCGTAGTATTCCACATGAAAGAATTGATCTATACGGCAATATTTGTGGGATTGGCAATTCTTTTTATCATACTGATGGTATGTATGTTTGATAAAAAAGGAGATGACAAAAAGACAAAAGAAACCATGAAATATCAGGCAGGAGTCTATACCTCCTCAATCTTATTTAACGACAATGTGTTGGATGTTGAGGTGGCAGTAGATGAAAAAAAGATTAAATCCATTTCACTGGTAAATCTGGATGAATCAACGGCAACCATGTATCCGTTAGTAGAACCGGCATTGGAGAGTCTGTCAGAGCAGATCTATAAAAAACAGTCGCTGGAAAATATTACATATAGTGAAGAAAATCAATACACCAGCATGGTGTTGATCAATGCCATAGAGGACGCGTTAGACAAAGCGGAAGTAAAAAAGTAGCGGAAGCAAAACAAAAGAAGTCAGCATATCCGTATCATAAAAATATGAATGACAATAAATGTAAAATAATCAGTGCAAAATAAAAAGAGCCCCACGGAGATTGTATAAAATAATCTCTGTGGGGCTTTTGTGCATTTGAAAACAACAGAAACTACTCTGCCTGCACTAACGAATTCTGGTAATCTGCAAGTGCGGAAGCATCCACTTCAATCGTCTCAGCAGTCTTATTAGAAGCCTGTCTCTGATAAATGGAATAACCACCCCAGCCGATGATAGCTGCACACAGTGCGACAGCGCATACACGGATGGTGGCGAGTTTAGTTTTTTCTTTTTGCATGTCTTTTTTACGGTTTGCCTTAGCGGCTTTATTACGATCTACTTTTTCCTGGCTCATAGTATGAAAAACTCCTTAATAGAAATATTTTTTTGTATTATAGCACATTTTTATGCAAAAGAGCAAAAAAATAAGAAAGATAGTAAAAGTGCGGTTGCAAGCATAGGAAAAATGGGATAAAATCAATAGTGAATAAGTAGCAGAGGAGAACATTATGAGCAGAGCAGACCGTATATTTATAGATATGTGTAGAGATATTTTAGAGAACGGTGTCAGCACGGAAGGCGAAAAAGTCCGCCCGCACTGGGAAGATGGAAGCAGTGCCTACACCATCAAGAAATTCGGAGTCGTCAACAGGTATGATCTATCCGAGGAATTTCCGGCAATTACACTTAGAAGGACAGCCATTAAGAGCTGTACGGACGAGATGCTCTGGATCTGGCAGAAGAAGTCTAATAATATCAAAGATTTAAACAGTCATATCTGGGATGAATGGGCAGATGAGAATGGGTCTATCGGAAAAGCCTATGGCTATCAGTTAGGAGTCAAACATCAGTATAAAGAAGGCATGATGGATCAGGTAGACCGCGTCATTTACGACTTAAAAAACAATCCATTCAGCAGACGGATCATGACAAATATCTATGTACATCAGGATCTGCACGAGATGAACCTCTATCCATGTGCATACAGCATGACCTTTAATGTAACACAGAAAAAAGGGGAAGATCGTCTGACCTTAAATGCAATTTTAAATCAGCGTTCACAGGACATTTTAACGGCGAATAACTGGAATGTCTGCCAATATGCAGTGCTGGTTCATATGCTGGCACAGGTCTGTGACATGAATGTCGGGGAACTGGTACACGTCATAGCAGATGCGCATATTTATGACCGCCATATACCGTTAGTCGAGGAGCTGATCCAAAGACCGGTTCATGATGCACCAAAATTCGCATTAAATCCTGAGATTAAAGACTTCTATGATTTTACACCGGAGGATGTGACTGTGACAGATTATGTGACAGGTCCTCAGATAAAAAATATTCCGGTAGCAGTATAATTGCCGCCAAAAAGGAGAAAACACCATGAATTTAATTGCAGCAGTAGATAAGAACTGGGCAATCGGACTTAAAAACAAATTGTTAGTAAGCATTCCGGCAGATATGAAGTTTTTCAGGGAAACGACCACAGGTAAGGTAGTCGTCATGGGAAGAAAGACCTTAGAGAGCTTTCCAAACCAGAGACCGTTAAAAAACAGGGTTAATATCGTACTGACAAAAGACGAGACATATCAGGTTAAGGATGCCGTGGTAGTCCATGATATGGAGCAGTTAAGAGAGGAACTTGCAAAATATCCGTCAGAGGATATTTATGTGATCGGTGGAGAGAGCATCTATCGCCAGCTTGTCGATGAGTGTGATGTTGCACATATCACAAAAATAGATTATGCATACGAGGCAGATGCATATTTTCCAAATCTGGATGAAAAAGAGGAATGGGAGATCACGGCAGACAGTGAGGAGCAGACTTATTTTGATTTAGAGTACCAGTGCCTGAAATATGAAAAGAGATCATGCTAGAGAATTTTATATATAGCGTTAATGTAACATTCCCGATTTTTTTGGTAATGGTGATCGGATGGTTCCTGCGGCAAAGGGGAATGTTTAATGATAATTTTATTAATATAGCAAATAAGTTTAACTTTACAGTAACACTGCCGTTTATGGTATTTCGTGATATTTCGGCAGTAGATATCCGCAAGGTGTTTGACGCCGAGTATGTGCTGTTTTGCGCGGTGGCAACGTCAATCTGCTTTTGGGGGATCTGGGCAGCAGCCAGATTTCTGATGAAAGATAAAAGCATGACGGGAGCGTTTGTACAGGCATCTTTCCGTAGCAGCGCGGCGGTCATGGGACTGGCTTTTATTTCAAATCTGTACGGGCCATCCGCGATGGGTCCATTGATGATCATTGGAGCAGTTCCGCTTTACAATATCTATTCCGTTCTGGTGCTGACCTTTGAAGCCGAGGGCGAAGAACAGGACCGGGATACGGGAAAATTAAAAGAAGCATGTGTAAACATCTTAAAAAATCCGATCATTTTATCTATTGCATTGGGATTGGCAGTATCCCTGCTGCGTCTGGATTTTCCGGTACTGATCAATAAGACGATCAATAATGTGGCATCAATGGCAACACCGCTGGCATTGATCACTTTAGGAGCAGGCTTTGAAGGAAAGAAGGCACTTGCAAAGATCAAACCGACATTAGTGGCAGCCTTTATCAAGTTAGTGGCGCAGGCAGCCGTGTTCATACCGGTAGCCATCCACTTTGGATTTACGGGAGAGAAACTGATCGCCATTATGGTCATGTTGGCGGCACCGGCAACACCGAGCTGTTATATCATGGCAAAAAGCATGAAAAATGATGATGTACTGACAGCAAGTATTATCGTGGTAACAACCCTGCTTGCGGCATTTACGCTGACCGGGTGGATATTTATATTGAAAACCATGGGGTATATCTGATGAGTTATGGAAGCAGGAGGAAGTATGGATATTACAGGAAGAAAATTATTTGTAAAAGCATTACAGGAAGAGGGCGTAGAGACGATTTTCGGCTATCCGGGCGGAATGGTTACAGACCTCTTTGATGAATTATATAAACAGGATGGCATTGAGGTGGTACTGCCAAGACATGAGCAGGGCTTACTGCATGAGGCGGAAGGATATGCCAAGGCAACCGGAAAAGTCGGTGTCTGTCTTGTCACAAGCGGACCGGGAGCGACGAATATCATTACCGGATTAGCAGATGCACATTATGACAATATACCGTTAGTCTGTTTTACCGGACAGGTTCCGTTAAATCTGATCGGAAACGACGCCTTTCAGGAAGTGGATATTGTCGGAATGACAAGAAGTGTTACCAAATACGGTGTGACGGTGCGTGACCGGAAAGATTTAGGCCGCATCATCAAAATGGCATTTCACATTGCAACGACAGGCAATCCGGGACCGGTACTGATCGATATCCCAAAAGATATACAGGTGGCATCCGGTCCGGCAGTCTATCCGGACAAAGTAGAGATCCGCGGATATAAGCCAAGTACCGGCGTACATATCGGCCAGTTGAAAAAGGGATACAAACTTTTAAAAGCTGCAAAAAAACCGCTGTTTTTGATCGGAGGCGGTGTCAATGCGGCAAAAGCAAATAAAGAACTGTTAGAGCTGGTGGAACGCACGAAAATTCCGGTAGTTACTACCGTGATGGGAAAAGGAGCAATTCCGACCGATCATCCGTATTATATCGGAAACAGCGGTATGCATGGACGATATGCAGCAAATCTTGCAGTCAGCGAGTGCGATGTACTGTTTTCCATCGGAACACGTTTTAATGACAGGATTACCGGAGATTTGAACGAATTTGCACCAAATGCAAAGATTGTACATGTCGATATAGATACAGCATCCATTTCCAGAAATGTTGTGGTGGATGTACCAATTGTAGCAGATGCAAAACTTGCAATTCAAAGACTCTTAGAGTGGGCAGAACCGCAAAAGACGGAGAAATGGAGAGCCTGCATTGCACAGTGGGAAGAAGAAAATCCGTTACAGATGCGAAGAGACCGTGGACTGACCCCGCAGATGATCATGGAAGGCATCAATCAGGAATTTGATGAAGGAATCATTGTTACGGATGTAGGACAGCATCAGATGTGGGCAACCCAGTATATTGACTTAAACGAGAAAAAGCGTTTTATTACCTCCGGCGGACTTGGTACGATGGGCTTTGGCTTTCCGGCAGCTATCGGAGCAAAGATCGGATGTCCGGATAAAGAGGTAATCTGTATTACCGGTGACGGTGGATTTCAGATGAATATTCAGGAATTTGCAACCGCAATGTGTCAGGAGACGAATATTATTGTCTGTGTATTGAATAATTATTATCTCGGGATGGTACGTCAGATACAACAGCTTTTTTATGGAAAACGCTATGAGGCGACCTGTCTGAAAAGAAGAAAGGCATGTCCTCCGCGCTGCAAAGGACCGGGAGCAGATTGTCCGCCATATGAACCGGATTTTGTAAAATTAGCAGAGAGCTACGGTGCATCCGGAAAGAGAATTGAAAAAGAAGAAGAGATTCTGCCGGCACTACAGTGGGCGAGAGAGCAGCAGACACCGGTGGTACTCGAATTTATGATAGCAACCGAAGAGATTGTGCTTCCAATGGTAAAAAGCGGCAATCCGATGAGTGAAATGATCTTGAAATAGGAGGAAAGAGATGGAACGAGACATGAAGAACCGCTGGATCGCATTATATGTGGAAAACCAGGTCGGTGTGTTAGCAAAAGTGTCCGGACTTTTCTCCGGAAAATCATATAATCTGCAAAGTCTGACGGTAGGTACGACAGAGGACGAGACGATTTCCCGTATGACCATCTGCGTAACCAGTGATGATATTACGTTTGAGCAGATCAAAAAACAGTTGAACCGTATGGTGGAGGTCATTAAAGTGATCGACCTTACGAATATCCCGATCCATATGAAGGAGATCCTGTTTGCAAAAGTAAAAAGATGCACGGCAGAGGAAAAAGCGGAGGTCTTTCAGATCGCACAGGTATTTCAGGTACAGGTAGCAGATATCGGAAAGGACAGTGTCCTTTTAGAGTGTAAGCTGTCAGAAAGACGCAATAATGAACTGATCGCACTGTTAAAGTCAAAGTTTAAACAGATAGAAGTCGTACGGGGCGGTGCAGTTGCGATTGAATCCATAAGTACATCCTGCAGATAAAATAGGAGAGGAAATGGTTGGATGAGAAAAAGTAATTTTGAAGCTGATACAAATATGACAGATATGGTCTGCGATTTTTTGATCGGGATTGCTGTGGTCATATTGAGTTATCTGTTTTTTGGCAGAAGTGGGGAGTTTTCCCGCTTTTTCTGTTATGGTTTTGCATTTTCCGTTATTTTTATCTTAGAAAAAAAGGACGCAGGCTTGTATGACAGGACAAGATTTTTCTATATAGACAGAACCATTAAAAAAGTGACGTTTTCGTGGATGGTTGCCGGGGGTATTTTGCTTCTTTGCATACTTCCGAGCGGAGAAATAAAGCAGGACAGAAAAGCCTTGATCTTCTGTGCGATACTGTTCTACATCCTGTTTGTGATGATCGCATTGGCAAGAAGGATGCAGAGTCAGAACCGTAACCAGACAAGAACGCTTTTAGTCGGAAACTGTGAGGAATATGAAAAATTTCGTCATTTTTTAAAAAAGACAAATCTGAATCTGAATATCGTCGGATATGTTGGCGATGGAGAAGAGCCGGAATATGTAGGCACCATGGAGAATTTAGAAGAACTGATCCGTGAGTATGCGGTGGAGCAGGTGTTTTTCATGCAGAATATCAAAAATCAGGATTACAGAGGACAGATCGCGCTCTGTTCCCGTATGGGTGTCAGTGCAAGTATCGTCATGGATCTGTACCAGTCAAATTATGGTGACAGCTATGTCAATGCACTCGGAACTTATCCGGTAATTACATACCATACCGTAACACTCAATGTATATAAACGCAGTATTAAGAGAAGTATGGATATCATCGGAAGTCTGGTGGGGATCATTTTAAGTTCTCCGATTATGTTAATTGCTGCGATCGCAATTAAGTTAGACTCTCCGGGACCTGTTATTTTTAAGCAGACACGCGTGGGCAAGAACGGAAGACATTTTACAATCTATAAGTTCAGGACCATGTGTCAGGATGCAGAAAAGAAAAAGGCAGAACTGCAAAAAGAGAATGAAGTGAAGAGTGATCTGATGTTTAAGATGGAAAATGATCCGAGGATCACGAAAGTAGGAGCATTTTTAAGAAAGACCAGTATTGATGAACTGCCACAGTTTTTTAATATCCTTTTAGGAGATATGAGCCTGGTGGGAACACGTCCGCCGACATTAGACGAGGTGCAGAAATATCGTGCGGATCACTGGCGCAGGATCAGTATTAAACCGGGACTGACCGGAATGTGGCAGGTCAGTGGAAGAAGTCAGATCACATCATTTGATGAGATTGTAAAGCTGGATGTCAGCTATATTGATGAGTGGAGCTTAGGACTGGATATCAAGATTTTGATCAAGACAGTCTTTGTGGTACTGAAAAGAAAAGGTGCTTATTAAGAGCAGAAGGAGGAAATGATGGGGAAAAAAGCGGTAGAGCTGTATCGCTGTAAGAATCAGCATGTTACAGACGCATATGATAAGGCGGTATTTAATATTTGTCTGCAAAGAGAAAAAAACGGCTATAAATCCTTCCATTTATGCGGATGTGAGCCGGGAGTAGGTACGACCTCCGTGGTAATGGAGCTTGCGATCTCATTATCCTGTGCAGGCTGGAAAACCGTGATCTTAGACGGAGACTTACGAAAAGGAAATAATTACAAACGTCTGAATGCAGATAATAAAAAAGGATTGGCAGATTATGTCCGGGGAGATATTGGAAAAAAAGATATGATATATAAGACGAACTGGCCACTGTTAGACTATATCCCATGCGGAACTATCAACGGAGAGAATCCGCTGCATCTTTTATATGCATCTAAAATGGCAGAAGTCATGGAAATATTAGAAAAGAAATATGACTTTGTACTCATTGATGTACCGTCTGTCAACAGTTCCGTAGATGCAAATATTTTTGCCGTAAAGTCGGATGCAACGATCATGGTTACGGCAATGGACGGTTCTTCTAAAAAATGTTTAGAAGATGCCTATGAGGAACTGATCGCAAACAGTGCAAATGTTGTCGGAGTGATCGAAAATAAGATCAGTATGGAAGAATACAAACGTTATCTGAAGGATTATGACTATTTTGACAAGAAGAAGTTCGTAAAGAACCGAAAGGAGAAATATGAGGCAGATTAAGAAGATCATTGGAGGAATGTTGTGCTGTGTACTGATCACGGGATTGTTTTCTGTGCCGGTTGATGCAAGTAAGAAAAAAGCTGCAACAACAGATACGGAAACAACAGAAACGGATACGACAAAGCAGGATGACAAGGACAAGAAAGAGACAAGCACAACTACAACGCGTGTAACAAGCAGTGCAAAACCAAAAGACGGTGAGATTTCTAAGGTAATCGTTGAGTCCTATGAGATTGAGGGAGATACTTCACCGGGAGATGAGTTTACCATTAAGGTAACGATACAGAATACCAGCAGCCAGTTTGATGCAAAGGATATCGTTGGATTTATGTATTTCCCAAACGGTGGTCTTTATATCCAGAACGGTGAGGCAAATGAGAAGTTCTGTGCCGTTCTTGCACCGGGAGAAACCACGGTATTAGAGTACAAATTAGGCGTGGCAGAGACTTGTTTAGATGACACGGCGTTGATCGAATTAGATATTGACTATTTCAGTAATAATAATGCCAATGTAACGAATGCCAACTTCACACCGGCAATTGTACAGAGCGGTGATCTGTCTATAGATCTCTTGTCTGTAGCAAAAAGTGTGGAAAATGGTACGAAGCTGTTAGTCAGCACCCGGTATGAGAACAAAGGGGAAAAAGACATTAAAAAAGTCATCATGCATGTGACCGGAAGTGTCAAGGGCGGAAAAGCCGATATCAAGTTTGACGAAATTGATGCAGGCAAGGTTCAGACAAAAGAAGGGTTTGTGGAGTTAGAAGGCTCCGGCATGCAGCAGATCAAAGTTTATTTTACCTATGAAGATTCCAAGGGCAACCATTATAAGACGAAAGAGCAGACTTTTAAGGTGGAGATTACCCAGAAGGGTGTCAAAGAGAGCAAGTCAAGGATCAAGAAATTTATTGATGAGATTAGCAATCCATTCTGCTTAACGATGATAGCGGCAGCAGTGGTGTGTCTTGTGATCGTATTGTTATTTGTACTGGATAAGAGCCACAAATCAAAGCTCAGTAAGCGGAAAAAGAGAAGAAAGGAAGATCGTGATGAATAATAAGCGTTTGATAGAAATTGATGTACGCAGATGTTTAAGGGCATTAAAAACACATCTGTCCTGGATCTTTATGTCGGCAATCCTGTTTCTTGCAATCGGAATCGTATTTGCACTTGCCACCGAAGAAAAACAGGATATGTATAAGGCATCTTCGAGTGTGTACTGTATCACAGAGGGCGGGGATTATTCCGCAACTTATGACAGTACTAAGCTGATGATGACCTATGCAGAGATCGGAAAGAGCCAGACGGTCTTAGAGAGAGCCAATCAGATCATGGGTAACCGTTATGAGAGCACACAGGATATTTTAGATTTAGTGGATATTGACTATGACGAGAGTGCAGTGATCGAATCCGCATTGCTCCGTGTGAATGCTGTCGGACCGGATAAAGATGAAGTGGTAGAGGTTGCAAATGCCGTAGCAGAGGCTTTTGTGATCGAGATGTCAAACATTACGGAAAACGGAGATGCAAGAATCTTAGATAAAGCAAAATTTGCAGAAAAAGATGTGAATGCACAGAAGAATATCTTAAAAGTGGTCGGTATCTTTGCCATAGGAGGTGCCGTGCTTATGTGTATCTATCTGGTATTGAGAGAGATTTTCTCGAACAAGTTAGTAACGGTAAAAGACGGAACCCTCTATGGAAAGATCAATATCATTGGTGTCATACCGGATTTTAACAATACGGATGATTAAGGGTTTAATTTAATGACCACTAATTCCGGTGGATTGTTAAAACGCGGGATGGAGGCATCTCCAAGTCCACGGCTTGAGATCAGGGTGGCATCACCGATGGTATATTCGCCTCCGGCATATTCCGGGAAGAATGTACCGTCATTTCCAAAAATTCCGCCCCAGATTGGGAGTCGGACAATGCCGCCATGTGCGTGGCCGGAGAGGATCAGATCATAGTGATATGGTGCAATCTCTTTAAAGTTATCACTTCCATGATAAAGAAGAATGTCAAAATCTTTGTCAGAAGCGATCGGAAGGGAGTCGGTCAAGTACTGTGAAAAGTATTGTCTGCCATACAGAGTAATGGACTGACCGCCCTTTTTTAATTTTACCGAATCATTATCCAAGTCAGTGACACCGTATTTTTGAAAGAGAGCTAAAAGCTCCTGATACTGGGTTGCAGCAAGAGAGGTAAGCTCATGATTTCCGGTAACAAAATAAATCGGTGCAAGGTCTTTGATCCCTTTTAAAAGGTCTTCAACACTGCTGATGGAATCGTGGTCTTCATCTACGATATCACCGGTCAGTGCAATCATGTCCGGTTTGGCAGCTTTTATTTTTGAGATCAGTTCTGACTGGTTTTTGCCGAAATTTTTGCAGTGGAGGTCAGAAATCTGTACAATCGTGTAATCGGAAAATGCCGATGGGATTTTTTTATTATGATAATTGTAAGTTGTGACAGTCAAAGGAGTCTGCAGACCGTGATAAATATAAACGGCAAGACACGCAAGCAGCACAAAAACAATGAGTGATATCATTCTGGATTTTACTTTCGATCTGGATTTTTTACTCATATGAAACCTCCTGAAAACTAGGTGTATCATATCATAGCTATGGTCAAAATACAAGGTGAGGGAAAACAATGAAAAAAAAGATATTATACATAGCAGAGGCCTTTGGCGGCGGTGTATTTACCTATTTTACGGAGCTGGCAAATGCAGTCGCCGAAGAATATGAAGTACTGATCGCTTATGCGAAAAGAGCAGAGACACCGGAAAATTTTGAACGTTTTTTCCGCTCAGATATCCGTTTCGTGGAGATTTTGCATTTTCAAAGAAGCGTGAATCCCCTGCAAGATTTTAAAGCCATGCAGGAAATCCGTCATTTAGTGCGGGAATATGACCCGGATATCATCCATCTTCATTCCTCTAAGGCAGGTTTTTGCGGAAGAATGGCGATTAACTGTAAAAAACACAGAGTCTATTATACACCGCATGGCTATGCTTTTTTAAAACAGGATGATTCTGCCCTCAAAAGAAAGATTTATTTTTTAGCAGAAAAGGTTCTCTCCATGAGCCATGCAAAGGTGATCGGTGTATCCAAAGGAGAATATGAGGAAGCATTAAAACTTACAAAAAATGCAATGTATATCAACAACGGAATTGATATTACAAAGATCCCAGGGCGGTAAAAAAGAATTTGACAGGGAGCATCCGGTCATCTGTACTTTAGGAAGGATCAGCTTTCCAAAGAATCCATCAATGTTTAACCGGATCGCAGAGTCATTTCCTGAATGGAAATTTATCTGGATCGGGGATGGAGATCTGCGGAGTGAATTGACCGCATCGAATATTGAGATCACCGGCTGGATGGACAGAGAGGAAGCCACAGAACAGCTTGCAAGAGCAGATGTTTTTCTGATCCCCTCCCTTTGGGAAGGACTTCCGGTGGCACTTTTAGAGGCAATGTATCAGGAAAAGCTCTGTATTGCCAGCCGTGTCATTGGAAACCGGGATGTGATGATCAATGGGGAAAATGGATTTTTAGCAGACCGTTATGAGGATTATGTACGGATCTTAAAGGACGTTTCAAGCGCTAAGATTCCGGTAGAGAAGATACAAAAAAGAGCAAAGCAGGATGTGACAGAGTCCTATAGCACCACGAAGATGTGTGGAGAATATTTGCGTGTTTACAGAGAGGATACGAAATGAGTCAGAGTTTGATCAGTGTAATTGTTCCGGTTTATAACGTCAAAGAATATCTGAATACCTGTGTGGAGAGTATTCTAAACCAGACCCATGAAAATTTAGAGGTTATTTTAGTGGATGACGGGTCTACCGATGGCAGCGGAGAAATCTGCGATTCTTATGCAAAGACCGATACCAGGGTACAGGTGCTGCATACCACAAACGGCGGACAGGCGGCGGCTAGAAACCGCGGAATTGAGGTCTGCAAAGGAGAATATCTGACGTTTATAGACAGCGATGATTCCATGGAGCCGGAATTGATAGAAACGCTGTATCTTGCACAGAAAAAGAGCGGTGCGAATCTGGTATCCTGCCGCTGGAGAAATGTCTATGAAGATGGCAGGATCGAGAGAAGCAGTGGTCAGACCAACGGAAGTGTAACCGTTGGCAAAGAGGAAGCCTTAAGACGGATGCTTTATCAGATCGATACCGATGTTTGTGTCTGGGCAAAGCTGTATCAGAGAGATTTATTTAAGAGTCTGCGTTTTGAAGAGGGAAAAATCTATGAGGATTTTGCCATTATGTTTCCGATATTAGAACAGACCCAAAAGGTTACTTTTTTAGGCTATGACGGTTATTGCTATTTACAGCGGAGTGCCGGAACCATGCGGCAGAGTTTTCACCGAAAAAAAATGGCACTGATCGACTACGCGGAAGTCATGTATCGGCACATCAGTACAGTTTATCCAAAGCTGGCAGAAGCGGCGGCATACCGTGCGATAAGAGCGGATTTTAACATCTATTTACAGATCCCGAGAACGGCAGAATACAAAGAGGAACGAAAAAGAGTCGAAAACTGCATCAAAAAGTACCGCAAAACCGTGTTAAGAGACCAGTATGCAGGCTTTGGAACCAAGGCACCACTGCTTTGTACCTTGATCAGTTTCGGACTGGTTTACCGGTTAAAGGATATGAAAAAATTAGGAAAGAGGCAGGGACAGATATGAAAAAGAGAATTGCACATATTGCAGGCGGCTTAACAACCGGTGGTGTAGAAGCTGTGATCTATAACTATTTTTCTAAAATAGACCATAAGGACTATGAGCTGTATTATATTACCTATGATACACCCGATCCGGCGGTAAAAAAGAAATTTGAGGATATCGGATTTCATGTCTATGAGGTAACGAAAAAGAAGAAAAACCTTAAAAAGAGCTGCAAAGAGGTTTATACGATCTTAAAAGAGAACCACATTAATATTGTACATTCCCATATGACCTTAATGTCGTTTGTGACCTCTTTTTTAGGCAAACTCTGTGGAATTAAGGTGCGGATCGCTCATTCCCATTTAGCGTTATACCCGACAGGGATCAAGAAGCCGGTCTATGCATTTTTTAAGTTCTGCACCAGAGTGACTTCTACCGATTATATGGCATGCGGAAAAAAAGCAGGAGAATATCTCTACGGTAAGGCAAATATGAAAAACGGCAGAGTACGGATCATGAATAATGCCATTGATACTGAAAAATATGCATACAACGAAGAGATACGGAATAAGAAACGCGAGGAGCTTCAGATCGGTGACCGTTTTTGTATCGGACATGTCGGCAGATTTGCAGAGCAGAAAAATCATGCATATTTAATTGATATTTTTTATGAGATCCATAAAAAGAAAGAGGATGTTGTTCTGCTTTTAGTCGGTGACGGGCCGTTACAGGAAGATGTAAAAGCCAGGGTACATCAGTATGGCTTAGACGATGCGGTTATTTTTGCAGGCTCAAGGGATGATGTGGGAGAACTGTATCAGGCAATGGATTTATTTGTACTTCCGTCTTTATTCGAAGGACTTGCACTGGTATTAGTTGAGACACAATGTGCCGGATTGAGGATTCTGGTATCGGATGCCGTAACAGATGAGATCAAGATGACAGACCGCATGGAATATCTTCCATTGCATGATAAAAAGGTATGGGTCAATAAGATCCTTTCTATGACAGAAGAGATCAAAGAAGAAAATCTTGCATTACGGAGCAGGGGAAGAGAAGAAGTAGCGAAAAGCGGTTATGATATTATGACCGAAGCAAAGAAGCTGGACCGGTTTTATGAAAAGAGACTGGAAGGACGGCGTTAGGAGAAGGATATGGCAGTTTACATCATTATGACAATTATATCGATGCTGTTTGCCGGCTATGCACAGAATGTTAAGGAAGTGGAAAGTCTGGATTCCACCTACCGGATCCTCGGTGTGATGGCATTTTTACCATTTGCTGTTGTGTCGGCACTCCGTTATCAGGTCGGAACAGACTGGCCGATCTATAATGATTATTTTCATTCAATCCCGGCAGGAGGCAAGAAATTTACGGAACCGTTGTTCAATCTGTTAAACCGTTTTCTGTATCATTTTACACAGAATTCATACATCTTGTTTGCCGTGGTAGCGGTACTTTTGCTGAGTTTTATGTTTTTGACCATTTTTCAGCAGTCAGAATATCTTCCGCTTAGTATTTTGATCTTTGTTGTCAGTGGAGATTTCTTTAACTCACAGAACCAGATCCGCCAGATGCTCGCCACGGCAATCCTGTTGTATGCTTTAAAATATGTCTATGACAGAAACTGGAAGCACTATTTTTTACTGTTACTCATTGCAGCGGGAATCCATATCAGCGCATTGCTGTTTGTACCGGTATATTTTATCTATGGAAAAAGGGTCAATATCAAAAAGCAGATCATTGCCTACCTGATCCTTGGCATATCGGTGCCGATTTTAGGAAAACTGGTACTGCGTCTGATCTCTAAGACAAAGTACGGATGGTATATCGGTTCTATGTATGATACGAATAACTTCTATCTGATCGGATTTGTGTTTACACTCTTTTTCTTAGCGATTTTTTATTACTATGTATATTGTAATCCGGAGCATGATGTAAAGTATGAGTTTTATGTAAACCTTTACTATTTAGCGGCGGTAACGGTCCTGTTTTCTTCCGTAGTGCCGCAGGCAGATCGTCTGATGAAGCTGTTTGCATCTATTACCTGTTTAGCAGTTCCAAAGCTGGTATTCAGGGAAGAGGACCGCAATAAAAGGATTCTTTTGTATATGTTAGTAGTAGGGGCGTTTACGGTGAAATTAGTTTATGATGTGTACAGAAACGGCTGGTATGATGCAGTACCGTATCAGACGATTTTTTCGACGCTGTAAGGAAATAGAATTATGAATCAGAAATTTCGCAATTTTTTAAAAAATTTCATGCATGCACTATCCGCGAATGTCATCCGTCTGATGATCTCCGTGGTGATGACACTGGTACTTCCAAGGATTTTAGGAGTAGAGGAATACAGCTACTGGCAGTTATATCTGTTTTATGTGACGTATACGGCATATTCATCGATCGGCTGGTGTGAGGGTACTTATCTGAAATATGGTGGAATGGAATATGCCAAGTTAGACCGCAGCCGTATGGCAGGACAGTTCTGGGCATTGGCAGTCTTTCAGTTGATCTTCTGTACGGTTTTTGGTACGGCAGCTCATTTTTTGATCGACAATCCGTATAAAAGTACGATCCTGATGCTGGCACTGGTATCTTCGATGTTTGATATCCTGCGTTATCTGCTGCAGAATATCCTTCAGACAACCGGACGAATCAAGGATTTTGCAAGGATCATGACTTTAGAAAGAATGTTGTTCTTTGTATTATCCGTTGGAGCATTGTTGTTAGGTTTCCGTAATTTTTATGTCCTGATCTTTATGGAGATCACGGGCAGGATTTTGTCCATGTGCTATGCGATGTATGTGTGCAGGGAGATCGTCTTTGCAAAATTAGACAGTTTTCATGAGATCACAAAGGAATCAAAAGAGATTATCGGTATCGGCTATAAGCTGTTAGCCGCTTCTTTTGCAAGTCAGCTGATCATAGGAATTGTCCGTTTTGCGATCGAGCAGAAGTGGGGAACGATCGTATTTGGAAAGGTTTCACTGACACTGAGCCTTTCGAATATGGTCATTACCTGTATCGGTGCGGTCAGCGTGGTACTGTTTCCGATGTTGAAAAAAATGAAGGAAGAGACCTTAGAGGAATTGTTTTTGACCATGCGAACGGTTCTGACGGTTCCGGTTTTAGCGGTGCTGATCTTTTACACACCGATGCGTTGGATCTTAGAGCTTTGGCTGCCACAGTATCATGACAGCCTGCACTATCTCGCAGTGCTGTTCCCGATCTGTGTTTATGAGACACGTTCCGTTGCCCTGATCGACACCTATCTGAAGGCTTATCGGAAAGAAAAACTGATCCTTTTTAACAGTCTTGTGACAGTTGGTATCAGTGCATTGCTGTCCTGGATCACGGTATTTTTAATGGGAAGTCTGGATGCGGCAGTGATCAGCATTGTACTTTTGATGATGTTTAAAAATATTTTTTCCGAGAAAATGTTACTTCGAAGCAGCCTTCCTGTCAAAGTCTGGAAGGACAATATTTTAGAGGTTGCATTGACCGGGATTTTTATTCTGGTGAACTGGAAGATTGGTGGCATTACTGCAATGCTGCTTTATACAGCGGCATATATCATCTATGTGTTACTGAAATCAAAAGATATTAAGCGGGAAATGAAAAATCTGAAAAAAATTGCAAGAGGATAACAGTTATGGCAAATGAGAAGAGAAATGCATCCATTGATATAACAAAATTTATACTGGCACTGATCGTTGTAATGCTGCACAGCGCAACGGAATGTCTTGGAACAGAGCATATGGCAGTCCGGGTGATCGAATACAGCGGACGTTTCGTTGTACAGTTCTTTCTGATGGTTTCCGGATATTATTTTACGAAAATGTTAGTGGAAAAGGGAACCGGTTTTTTGAGATTTTTCGTGCGGATGATGAAGATTTATCTGCTTTGGTCAGCCGTTTACATTTCTCTTAGTTTTGCAGTGAATGTTCTATTAAATGGAGAGAATGCAGGCGAGGCAGTGCTTGGCTATGTAAAGAATTTTTTCTTTGTCGGAAGCTATTGGCATCTGTGGTATATGGTCGGATTGATCTATGCACTCTGTCTGACGGCACTATTTTATAAGATCGCAAAAGAGCGGGGCTTACAGATCTTACTGGGGATCAGTATCGTATTTTTTGTATTCGGAGCACTCTGCTATGCCTATACGCCGCTTATGGAGCGGATCACATGGCTTAGACCGTATCTGGATGCATCCTGGTTTTCCTCATTTTCAGAGATCCTGTGTCTTGGAATCCCATGTTTTATCTGGGGATATGCAGTGGTTTTATTCCAACAGAAAAATGCAATGAACCCGAAAAGGGATGGCAGATTGCTGATCCTTTCGTTGATCTTATATACGGTAGAATTCTGGAGTATCGTAGGTCTGACCGGAAATACACATATACGAAGCTTACTCAGCACACATTTTGTTACATTTTTCCTGATGCTGGTATTATTAGAGCATCCGGCAAGTACATGGGAAAAACAGGGACTCTTGTGTAAGGACTATTCCACCTATCTGTATTTAGCCCATCCGCTTTTTATTGCGATCTTATCTGCCGGACAGGATATGATCGGCATTCAGCAGCCGGCAGCACTGTATGTTTTAGAAGTACTGGCGTTCACATTGTTCAGCAGAGTGGTGCTACAGTGGTGCAGACAATTCAGGGTAAGGAGAAGGGGTACGAATGAAAAATAGAAATGTATCGGTAGATTTATTCCGCTTTTTGGCGGCACTTAGTATTATGTTTTTGCATACCTGCTGGGGATTGGATGACAGCCTCTTAGATGCCTATCCGATCATTGGGATTGTCATTGGACGATATCCGGTCATTTTATTCTTTACGATATCGGGATATTATTGTTTTTTGCAGATTTCAAAGGGACGCAATGCAGCAAAGACACAGATACGCAGTCTTTTGAAGGTTTACTGTGTCTGGACGGTGGTCTATTATCTGATGAGTTTTGTCTTGAATGTAGCAGCAGGACATGAGCCTGTTGGAAAATTCTTCGCGGAGAGAGTGCTGTACTTTTTTACCGAGGGCAGTTATCCGCACCTTTGGTATGTGGTTTCTTTGATCTATGTTATGATACTCATCTGTCTGGTATATGAATTATGCGGTGAGAAGGGAATCCGGATTTTGGCTGCGGTATCGATGATCCTGTTTATGATCGGTGTCCTTGGAACATCGTATCTGCCGCTTGGAGAACAGATTCCGGTGTTGGGAGATTTTTACGGATGGAAATATTATTTTGTATTCCGCAACATTTTCTGTTTAGGGCTGCCGGGAGTGATGTTCGGTTATTATATTGTAAGACTTTTGCCTGTAATAGAAAAAAGACCAAAGCTGGCAGAAACAGGATTTTTTATCACGTCCGTTTTAGGTATGATAGAAGGAATGCTTGTCATTCAAAAGGGATGGATCTCTGATTTTCCGAGTATGTTTTTGATGCCGTTTGTACTGATCTTTGGAATGTCCTGTCTGATCAGGCATCCGTTAGGGCAGTTAGAAAGTCATGCGGTATTTTTAAAAAGGATGTCGTCGTATATTTATTTTGTACATCCGGCGGTGATCGCAGTGCTCGGATTTTTACTACAGGTGACAGGTGTGCACCTTTCTTATTGGATGGATTATATCATTGTTGCGGGGCTGGTGTTATGCTCCGGAATCATTTTGATGAAGATAAAAAGACCGTGGACAAAGCTGTTTATTTAGAAGAAAGTGGTGAGAAAGAAGATGAAAAAAGCGATCAGGATCTGGGGAGGTCTGCTGTGTGCCGTTGTTTTATTCGTGGCAACAATCGGATGTACCAACGGCATGAAGGGAAAAAAGGAGTCCTATCTGTATCAGTTTGAAGGATATGACTATCAGTATGCCATTACGAAAGACCAGCAGGAGAAAGTGTTTCGGATGACGCCTGCAAAACGGACGGTCGAGGTATTAAATGGAGTCGGAAAATATACGATTTTAGGCGAAAAGGACAAACCGTTGTATACAACGGAAAAGATAAAGGATTATACGGTGGATGAGTCGGGGAAAAATCCGGTTGTTACGGTGCATTATGCCTTATCGGACAATGCCGGGGATGTGACTGCGATCTATACGCTCTATAAAGAGTACATGGATGTTGAGATTTCTTTAGAAAACTACAGTGGAAAAGATGCTGCTTCGGCATACTATGTCAGGGAATTCACAAAGAAATATCAGAAGGTGGAAAAGCGGAGTGTCGGAACGTGGAAATTCCCGGAAAACGATGATTTTCCATATCAGACCTTTGACAGTCTTGCCTGGATCCACAGATTTAAAGATGGTGGAAGTATGTATACATTCTATGAAGGCGAGGAGGCACAACCCAAGAATTATTTAGAGGCTTACCCGGAGCATGCAATCCCGCTTACGATGTCAGACGATAAGCAACCACAGGATAAACTGCATCTGGCACTGGTATTTTCCGCAAAAAAAGACACCAAAACAGCCGACAACCGTGCATTGTTTGCGAAAAAGAATTTGGACACGGCACTTGCGTTTCAATGTACTACGAAGGGAACCGGAAGTGCGACTCTTTATACACAGAAGGATTTGAATTTTTCAATGGAAGTGGAAAATCTGACGGATCAGAAGAAAGACGCAGAAGTGTCCTGTCAGATTTACGGATATGACGGAAGTACCTGTTTAGAAAAGACGGAGAAGTTCTCTGTGAAAAAACAGGGAAATGCACAGAAGAAAATTTCTTTTAAAGCACCTTCCTATGGGATTTATTATGCGATCCTGACGATGCAGTCAGGAAAGGATACCTACAAAGAGGTGTATCCGTTTGCCGTTTTAAAAAAGCATACTTATCAATATACAAAGAGCAGTCCGTTCGGCATCAGCGGTGTTCATTTTGGACAGTATCAGCCGAATGAAGATACGATCTCTATTTTACAGGAACTAGGTGCAGCGAATGTGCGTGTCGGACTCGGCATTCCGGAATATGCGGAAAAGGATACAAAACTTTTAAAGAAAAATCTTGCCAGCCTGAAAAAGAGCGGTATCCGTATCAATGGTCAGTATCTGCTTTTAGACGACTGGTCGGAACCGCTCGACCCGAAGGTCTATGAACAGGAAATCCGAAGTGTGTTAGATGACGTTGGAGATTTACTCGATGGCTGTGAGGCGGGAAATGAGCCGAATCTCTATGCAACTTATTATGGTTATTCCAAAGAAGACTATATGGCATATTATTATGAGGTAAATTATACAGGAGCGTATCCGGCGATTAAGGATGCAGGACTAAAGTATTTAGGAGCCGGTGTTTACCAGGGTGAATCCATCTGGTTAGAAGGTCTCGATTACTATGGCATTATGGACAAACAGGATGTGTTAGTAACACATGGCTATGCATTTCCATATTCCCCGGATCTGACAAAAGACCCACAGGTAGAGCTGAGTTTTGAAAGCAGTCTGGTAAGAACCCGTCAGTTCTTAGATAAGACCGGAGACAAGACATGGTATTTAAATGAGTGTGGACTGCCAACGACTCCGGAGCAGACAGAGGGGATTTCCAGTGGTGTGGATCTGCGGACACAGGCAGACTACATGGCAAGAGAGCTGTTGTTAGCGTTATCCTATGGTGTCGATGAGATAGAGGTCTATTCAATGTTTGACCAGCAGAATCTCTATCATACCATTATGCCGGAAGAATATGAGAACAATTTCGGACTGTTTTATCAGCTGGATTACAGCGGAAGGATTTTTCCTAAGCCGTCTGCAGCAGCTTATGCAAATATTACAAGACTTTTAGAATCTGTGGACAACTGCGAGGAGATCTCTGCCGGTTCCGATACCGTGCGGGCATTCCGGTGTGATCTGAAAAAAGAAAACGAAGAGCTGTTAGGCTTATGGAGCACGAAGGAGCGCTTAAGCAATGACAGTAATGAAAATATTGTCAGAACGCCGAATCTACCGTGGGTCAATCAGTGGACGGAAAAGGAGACCGTAACGATCCCGGTAGAAGCGAAATCCGCCAAAGTCTGTGATCTGATGGGAAATTCCTATGAGGTTCCGGTTACGGATGGACAGATTGAGGTTGAGGCAACGGGAGCACCGGTGTTTGTGAAGTTGGAGAAGTAGGGACTATAGGCGAACGCCAAAGAATAAAAGATTAACAAAGGAAAAAAATCCCCCATAAGCAGATTTGGGTTATTTACCGTATCTGTTTATGGGGGATCATATTGTAAGTCCACATCTTTATGCGGCTTATTTTTTAATATTATCTCTGATATCATTTCTAATGCTATCTTATTGATCACACATCAAAAATGTTCTTTTTAGCGGGCAAGGATGTCTGTGATCTCACCAATATACATCGTGTGATAGTCATCCAGATTTGCCTTGGAATACCATTTCTCATCAATGTCCATGTCAATAAACATATCTTTGGTGATCGGAACGGCTGCCATTTTTTTACAGATAAATGCAAGATTTCCTTCATCAACAAAAGGAACATCATTGTGATAATTCAAATTTAAGCCGGAAGTCTTGAATTTGTCTTCCTGTCTGCCTGAAACGGCTCCAAAATATTTTAAATCATTTTTGTACTTCTTATCGAAGAAGGTCATCGAAAATGTTTCACCATTATCAATAAATTCTTTGGTATAGCGGGATTTACGGATAAAGATAAACGCAACATTTTTGCCCCAGAGAAAGCCGAGTCCCCCCCAGCTTGCTGTCAGTGCATTTGCTTTTTCTCTGTTTCCGGAAGTGATCAGCATCCATTCGGAGCCGATTTTTGTAAATGGGTCAATCTCGAACATATCGGAAGGATAAGTCTGAAATGTATGCATAAAGATACCTCTCTTTCAAAAAATATTCATTCGCGGTGCAATGTGTTGAGTAATTTCGTCGCTCGTCAATCATGCGAGCATGTTGACTCGCTTGCACTCATTATATCATATGTGTCAGGGGCATGTCAGTAAGAAAAGAAAAGTGAGATATAAATAAAAAGCATAAAAAGGGCATAAACTATAAATGAGAGTTATATTCTACATAAGCCATCGGAATAATCTTGACACCATTCAAAAAAAGTATAATAATTGACAACAGATATAGAATTAATACGTTAGGATGGAGGCTTATTTATGGAAATAAGAATGGAAAAATGTAAGGAATTAAAGCAGAAACCGGATCAGAAGCATTTAGGCTTCGGCAAATATATGACGGATTATATGTTTGTAATGGACTGGACAAAAGATGAGGGCTGGAAGGATGCAAGAATTGTACCATATGCACCGATCACTTTAGAACCGGCATGTGTAACACTTCATTATGCACAGGAAACTTTTGAAGGTATGAAAGCATACCGCACGGCAGAAGGAAAAATCCAGTTATTCCGCCCGGAGATGAATGCAAAGAGAATGATCAACTCCAATGCAAGACTTTGCATGCCGGAAGTGCCGGAAGATATGTTTGTAGAAGCAGTAAAAGCATTAGTAAAAGTAGAAGAGGACTGGGTACCTTCAGAGCCGGAAACTTCTTTATATATCAGACCATTTATGTTTGCAACAGAAAGTGCTCTTGGAGTGCATATGGCAACTGCATATAAATTCATGGTCATCTGCTGTCCGGTAGGAGCTTATTATGCAGAGGGTATCAACCCGGTTAAGATTTTAGTAGAGGATGAGCTGGTCCGTGCCGTAAAAGGTGGAACAGGATTTACAAAATGCGGTGGTAACTACGCCGGTTCTATTTTAGGACAGGTAAAAGCAGAAAAAATGGGATATTCCCAGGTGCTTTGGTTAGACGGCGAGCATCGTAAATATGTAGAGGAAGTCGGAACCATGAACATCATGTTTAAAATTGACGGCGAAATCTATACAGCACCAATCGAGGGAACTGTTCTTCCGGGTGTAACCAGAGATTCCATGATCCATATCTTAAGAGACTGGGGTTACAAAGTAAATGAGACAAGATTATCCATCGATGATCTAATGAAAGCCGGACATGACGGAAAATTAGAGGAAGTATTCGGAACCGGTACGGCAGCCGTAATTTCTCCTGTTGGTGAGTTACGTTATAAAGATGATGTGATTACGATCAATGACTTCAAGATCGGTGAATTAACCCAGAAATTATACGATACACTGACCGGAATCCAGTGGGGCAAACTGGAAGACAAGTACGGCTGGACAGTAGAAGTAAAGTAGGATCCGTTTGACCATAAGTCAGTGACACATTTTTGATTTTTCCTGCATAAAATATTTTGAAGAAAAATATGAGGTTTTCTATGGCAGGAAGCAAAATCAGAGCCATGCAGACCGAAGGCGTGGACAGAGGAAAACTACAGGTAAATGTAACAGGAAGCAGGAGGCACAGACCGATTCCAAATGCCCGGATCCAGTTGTCCTATACAGCAGACCCGGAGACGGAGTTAGAGGAATTAGATACAAATGAGTCAGGGCAGACGGAACAGGTAACCCTCCCAACCCCTCCCTTAGAATATAGTATGCAGCCGGGAGAGCAGCAGCCATATGCAGAGTATACGATCCAGGTAACTGCAAGGGGTTATCATCCGGTCAATGTTTCCGGTATCAATGTGTTTGCAGATGAGACCGCAATCCAGGAAGTTGAGTTAGAACCAACCGGAGAAATTGAGGAAGAACAGGAAAATATCGTGATTCCGGCAAATACACTGTTCGGAGATTATCCGCCGAAAATTGCAGAAGCAGAAGTAAAACCGGTAGCAGAAACCGGAGAGATCGTACTTAATCGCGTAGTCATTCCGGAGTATGTGATCGTGCATGATGGAGCACCAATGGATTCTACAGCAAAGAATTATTATGTACGTTACAGAGATTATATTAAAAACGTTGCATCCAGTGAAGTTTATTCCACATGGCCGGACGCAACACTGCGGGCGAATATTTTAGCGATCATGTCCTTTACATTGAACCGTGTCTATACGGAATGGTATCGGAATAAAGGCTATGATTTTACCATTACATCGTCAACGGCATTTGACCATAAATGGGTATTTGGACGGAATATTTTTTCTAATATTTCAAGGATTGTCGATGAGATGTTTGTGAACTATCTGTCGAGACCAAATGTAAGACAGCCGATCTTAACGCAGTATTGTGACGGTGACAGGGTCTCTTGTCCGAACTGGATGACCTTTTGTCATTTGCGTACCAACTTTAAAAAGCCTGCTGTTTATGGGCAGTGTGCGAGATAAAAGAAGATATTCACGGAACCGGTAGCACGGTCAAATACGATTTTTTCAATAATGCTTCTGGCGGCTTTGTTCTTTTCCTCCATGCCAATATCAGGATTGGTTATAACCTCATATACATTTTTGATGCGGTCCATCATAATAGGTTTTGCTTCCTCTTGAGAAAGAGCAGGCTCTTCGATATGCTCTATTTTTTTCAAAAGCATTTCTTTTTCGGTCTGAATAATAGATTTGTTCTCTTTGTATTCTTCTAATGTGTCAATTCCATCCCGATAGGCTCGTTTAATGCGCACCTCTTTTTTTTCAATCTCATTTAATCTGGTCAAAAGCTGCTGCTTTTGGGAAGAGTCCAACGTAGTCGGATTTAAAACATCAAAATGGATCTTACCGCTGGTCATAGCATCTTCTAAAGCGTGCATGATAACCGGCTCTAGTTTTATTGCAGAGATGGATTGATTCGTATTACAAATTCCTTTTTGATATCCACAGCATTGAAAATTAATATACATACGATCTTTCTTTTTAGAGGCGGTTCGTTTTACTACAAGTGTGCGTCCACAGGAAGAACACTTTAAGAGACTTGAAAGCCAATGATGACATACAGAAGTAGGCTTGCGGTAGGCAGGCTTATAGGTACTTTCTATTCTTTTTTGAGCTTTGTCAAATTGTTCTTTAGAAATAATAGGCTCATGTTTTCCATCTGCAATAATCCATTCAGACTTATCACGGAGTTTATGATCCTGATCATGTTGATTCCAAATAGTTTTTCCAATATAAGTAGGATTTTTTAAAATATAAGTAACGCTGCGTCTTTGAAACGGCTTTTTGTGCCCAGTCTGGTATCCATGTTCATTTAAATACCGGACGATTTCAAAAATCCCCATTTTTTTCTCGGTATATAAGTCAAAGATCAGTTGAATGAGTTCTGCTTCTTCCGGAACGATCACGGGAGTCTGACGATAGCCGGGAATGCGATAGCCTAGAGGCGGTCTTGCCTGATAATTTCCACGCATTGCATTTTCTGCCATACCACGCGATACTTCACCGGAAAGCCGGATAGAATAATACTCGTCCATCCATTCTATGATACGCTCGATCAAAGAACCAAATGGATCATCACTTATCGGCTCTGATACGGAAATGACATCGACATTTTCGCGTTTTAACATGGATTTGTATACGATAGATTCTTCCTGATTTCTGGCAAAACGGCTGTATTTCCAGACGAGGATAACATCAAAAGGATGTTCCTTGGACTTAGCTTCAGCAATCATGTTATTAAACTGTGGACGTTGACGTGCACTTCGACCGCTAATGCCACTATCAATATAAATGTGTTCTTTTAGTACAATTATGTTATGAGCCTCTGCATACTCCATAAGCAGACGTTTTTGAGCATCCGGTGAAAGTTCTTCCTGTAAGTGCGTAGATACTCGGATATATAAAGCTCCATTTTTTACTGGTTGAATATCTGACATGACGTGCCTCCTTCTTATAATATATTACGAAAACATTTGGGTATTAAAAAAATAGAAAAGAAATGATAGTGAGACACAGATAGGTTTTTTGTCATCATATCATCCCCCTAAATTAGGCATAAAAATGCCCGGTAACTTGTATTTTTACCGGGAGAATGGTATAATTTCACTTGTCGAGGGTGAGTTATATCGGTTCTTCTGGTATGATTCCGTTGCCGCCTCTGTTGGAGCAGAGGCGGTTTTTTAATTATTTAATACCGAGTATTTTAAATATTACATCAATTCCATAACGGCAATATTCGGTTGAAAAAATATAGTATAATTATCAACCTGTGTACATACACCGTATTTATTCGTGTAGTATGTTAGACTGTCATGCAAAAATTCATCGGTTACGCCAAGATATTCTGCTGATTCTGATAGATTTTCGCAGTGGTGTAGATAAGCGTCTATAATGCCTCGTAAGCCAACCAGTTTATTATAGGCTACAATCCTGCCACGCAACTCCTGTTTACGGTTCTCTACGGTGGATTGGTCAAGAATATCACCAACGGCAGTATAGTGGTGTCCAAGTTCTTCGGCAAGGACACACTTTTTCTCAATTTCTGTCAAATCTCGTTTTATGGCAATACGATTGCCCTTGATACGTCCTTTGTTTGCACGGAGCGGTTTTTCTTTTGTAATTAAATTATTATGGTCTGCTTCAATTAGTAAATCATCGTATGTGGTCAAACTTTTCTCCCCCTTAATCGTTTGTGTGTTGTTGTTTTAGTGAAATAAGCTAAAAATCATCTCCATCCATAATATCTTCATCGTAATCGCGGTCTTCTTTAGAAGCATCTTCAATAGCATGTGCGGCATTTGGTAATAATTTCTTAACTTCTGACTTGGAAAATGAATCAGTATTATAATTTTGGTCTCGTTTGTCCAATAAATCAATTATTTTATGAGCTATAGAACTTTCGGTATATTCACATATAATTTTGTCCCGCTCTTCTTTGGTATCTGCTAAATAATCATACATGGTTTTTCCACCAGCTAATACATAGTGTTCAAATTCGTGACAACGTTCGTATTCATTATCAAGGATTGCGTCTACAGCTTTTTTACCAGATTCGTCAAGGGTACGATATCTTTTTACAAGATGTTCCATTTCTAATGGAGTGGCATATCCTCTTGCAGACGTTCATTCATTTCATCTTGAAATAAGTAATTTGCATCACATTTTAAAGCATCAAAAACTTTAAAAAGAATATCTGCCTTAGGTGTGCTGACACCATTTTCATAATTTCCGACTGCACCAGGAGTTATCCCTAATAAGGTAGCAACTTCACTTTGCGTTAATCCTAGTTGTTCTCTTCGCTCTTTTAATCTATTTGAAAGTCCCATAAAGCACCTCCTTTATTCTATATTTAAATATTACTATTTTTATCTTGGACAGTCAATATAAAACACCAAAAAACTTGTAAAAAAAGTCTTGACAAACCAAGAAACTAATAGTAATATAACATCAACACCAAGAAACTTGAAGAAAGGAGAGAAAAACACCAAATGAGTAATAACCAAATAATTATTAACAACATTAGACGGCTTATTCGTTTAAAAGGGCTTAAACAATGTGCTGTTGCTGAAAAAGCCGGATTTTCGCCTAATGCATTTAGTGCAATGTTGACTGAAAGAAAGGCAATAATGGCTGAATACATGCCAGATATTGCATCGGCATTGGGAGTTCCGGTGAATGAGCTGTTTAAGAAGGGAGATGAGTAAGATAGATCAGCAGGGAAAATATACTTCCCCACATAGAGTAAATATATGGGGAAGAAAACGGTATTCTGTAGAGACAAATGCAAATGACTATTTAGATTATAGCTTAGATGATCTTTGGAAGTCGGTCAGTAAATTGTGGGTACTGACTATAGTGATAGGAGTTATGGTCTGTTGTTCAAAAAATAAATGATATGATCCAGACATTCTTTTAATAGAATGTCAAATTCCAAATCGTTAAGGTTTTTGACAGTAGTAATAAGACAGCTAAGAATTTTTGCAAGGTCACCAACTGTTTTCAAATTGACTGAGAAAATTTTTGAATTTTCTGGAGATTGTTTTTTTAATTCAGTACATAACTCATACAATTTATTTTTAACATCATCAGGAAGCTCGATAGATGCGTTCTCGGCTTTGGCAATCAGTTCGTATTTGTCCAAAGATAATTCTTGATTTTTAAAAGCAGATAATTGTTTATGAGTAAAATTTTTTAATTCGGAATGTCTCATAAATGCCCCCTTGTCGGTATATGAATACAAAAATTTTAACATTAAAACAGAAATTTATCAATATATAAAGATTTTAATTCAATAGAAGGGAGAGAAGAGGACTTAACAGTTATATGCAATGCAAAATAGTGCGAAAAGAGGACAAGAAAACCACATACAGTGTAAGGGAGGCGGTGTAAATGAGAATTATAAATGGATTTAAAGTAAACATGTATGTGAGGATCGGAGATCAACCACCTAAAAATTGGGAAGAGTTTACAAAAGAGGAACAGAGAGAAATTTCGCAAAAATTAAATGAACAGGCAGCAAGGTCATTTGCTATCAAAGTTAAGTAGACCGCTGAAGCGGTCAGAGGTGGACAAGCATGAGAAGAGTAGAAGACATTCTTTTTACATTTGGAATGACAGTCTTTATCATAGCCGCCTGTGGCTACGATGGACAACCTGTAATATGCGGGGGGATATCCATGATAGGTCTGTCGTTGGCATATTTTGAGTATTGGAAGAAGGTGAAAGAGAATTGAAAAAAGAGTTAAAGGATTTTGAAACATACGAGTTAGTAGAAGAATTAAGAAATAGAGAAGGAGTGGAGTTACATAGGGCAGATCCATATGAAGAAAAAGAATACAGTGTCAATGGTCCTGCCCTTGTACTCATCATTGTTGATTAACGAACTCTTCTGTAGCGGTAAACACCCTTAATATGAGCCGCTAAATATCCGCCCTTAGAAGATGCATTCATTAAAGACGAATGTACTGATTGGGGAACACCGTAGTATTCATATAAACCACCAGAATGAAAAAGAACAGCTAAAGTAGTTCCCTCATATCCAACAGAATGGATGTTGGATGAAGTTACAGGAATCATATTCATAACTCATACCTCCCCTCGTTATGTACTCGGCATTTCTGTGCCTGTACAAACATTATAGATGGGAGAAATTGAAAAATCAAGGAAAGGGGGATTATAGATGGTTGCATCAGGACAAGAAAGAAAATAGCACCGCTAAATTCTTTGGCGAGAATCGGTGCTATTCAAACAAAAATACATAAAGCATTTTTATGTATTTTAGCATAGGTCATTAAATTTGAAAAGGAGATTTTATGAGTTATTACAGGAAATGCGAGGACTGTGGATGCACACTGGATCCTGGAGAGGGACGTATCTGTGATGAGTGTGCTGAAAAAATGCGGCAGAAAACAGACCGCAGGGCGGTGCTCCGTAAAATGATACTCTCGACAAATTATAAACAGATGGAAATGGAGGAATATTTAAGATGATCACAACAAAGATTCAGATCCGGAATCTTTTCGGAATCAAAGAGTATACGCAGGATGGAGGTTCGGTAGAACTTTCCGGGAAAAACGGAGTAGGAAAAACATCCGTGATCGATGCTATCCGTTTTGCGCTGACAAATAAATCAGAGAGAGAATATATTGTCCGCAAAGGCGAGACAGAGGGAGAGATCCTGATAGAGACAGATACCGGATTACGCATCAATCGAAAAGTCAGAACTGACAGGGTAGGTTATAAGAGCATAAAACAGAATGGTGTAGAGGTTGGCAGTCCGGAGGCATTTCTCCGTGATATTTTTACACCGCTACAGCTAAATCCGGTTGAATTTATGTCAATGGATAAAAAGAAACAGAATGCCATCATTCTTGATATGATTGAGTATTCATGGGATATGAACACGATCAAGGAATGGTTTGGAGAGATACCAAGCTGGGTGTCTTATGACCAGAACATCTTACAGGTGCTCAATGACATCCAGAGTGAAAAAGGAGAATATTTCATGCATCGGCAGGATGTCAACCGCGACATTCGTACTAAAAGAGCATTTATTGAGGAGATTGCAGCGGGAATACCGGAGGGATATAGTGCAGAGAAATGGGAAACGGCATCTACATCTGCTATATATCACCAGATTGAACAAATACGGAGCGATAATCAGAAGATTGAAAAAGCACATTTACTCAAGGATGCAAGGGACAGCAAAGTACGTTCTTTTGAAGCGGACAGGGAGATCAGCAAATCAGCACTTGATACGGAATTTGATAATCGTTCTCATCAGATAGATAAAGATATCTTAAAACTGGAAGAACAGATCAAAACATTGAAAACCGAACAGGAAAGTCTTGACGGAAAGAAAAAGGACAAGCTGGAAATAATAGAACAGACATATAAGGCAAATGTGGCGAAGTATGATGCCGAAGTTGCTGATTATGCACAGTATCTGGATATGGAGAAAAAGGATGTATCAGAACTGGTGCATGAAGCATTGTACATGGAAGACATGAAAGGCCACATCAATGAGTACAAACGGATGGTTGACCTTCAGAAAGAAGTGGAAGGACTTGCGGAAGAGAGCAGTGAGCTGACACGCAAGATTGAGAAAGCACGCACACTTCCGGGAGAAATCTTGCAGAACTGTACGATCCCGATCGATGGTCTTACGGTTGAGAATGGAATACCTCTCATCAACGGACTGCCGGTAAGCAATTTGTCCGAAGGAGAAAAGCTGGATCTTTGCATCAATGTTTCTATCCAGAAGCCGAACGGATTAGACATCATCCTGATCGATGGAGCTGAAAAGTTAGCATCCGGATTGCGAGAGAAACTGTATCAGAAATGTAAGGAGAAAGGGTTACAGATGATCGCAACCCGTACTACAGATAGTGACACAATGGAGATCATTGAATTTTAGGAGGATTATTGATGAACGAGGTAAGTGTATCGGACGGAAATGTAATGACCAGAAGTTCGCAGACGGAAATGATGATCAGCCGGCAGGCACAGGAAGTGCAGGCAGCTATGGTTATTGCAAAGAAATTTCCACGAGATGAGTATGAGGCAACAGAAAAGATCAAGAGAACGTGCCAGAGGTCAACCCTTGCAGAGCAGGCAATTTATTCTTATCCACGCGGTGGTCAGAATGTCAGCGGACCGTCTATCCGACTTGCGGAAGCATTAGCACAGAACTGGGGCAATATTGATTATGGGATCATTGAACTGGAACAGAAAGACGGAAAGTCGGAGATGATGGCATATGCATGGGATTTAGAATCAAATACCCGTGTGACAAAGATATTCGGTGTGGAGCATAAGCGTGATACAAAAAAAGGTTCCTATGTCCTTACAGACAGCAGGGATATTTACGAAGCCACAGCAAACTTTGGAGCACGCCGGATGAGAGCATGTATCCTTGGAGTGATTCCGGGAGACGTTGTAGATATGGCAGTCAATGAGTGCAGAGAAACACAGAAAAAAAGCTATGGAGAACTGCCAAGTCAGGAAAAAATAAAAAAGATTGAGAAGCTGTTTAAAAAAGACTTTGGGGTTACCAAGGAACAGATCGAGAAGTATGCAGGACGTAACATGGGTACTTTCGGTGCAGAGGAATGTACGGACTTGTGGGGCGTGTATACAGCATTAAAGAATGGACAGGCAAAGGTAGAGGATTATTTTCAGACAAAGGAAGAAGTGCCGGATCCATTTGCCAAGACAGGTGAGACAAAGGAATTATTCAAGAAAGAAGCAATAGAAAAAGAAGCCGAGGAGGAATTTGAGAATGCAGTTGACTAATGAAAATTATTATAGCAAAGAAGCCAATGAAGAGTATCTGTCCGTCAGCCAGTATAAAGATTTTATGGGAACATACGGCAAGCGTGGCTGCGAAGAATATGCCCTTGCCAAGATAGAAGGTACATGGGAAGAAAACATGGAGGATTCTGACGCGCTGATGGTCGGCTCCTATGTGGATGCACATTTTGAAGGGACCTTGGACTTATTCAAAGCAAAACATCCGTGTATGTTCAAAAAAGACGGAGGTCTGATGGCGAAATATCTGAAAGCTAATGAAATGATCCAGAGATGTGAACGGGATGAGGTATTTTCACATTATATGAGTGGAGAAAAGCAGGTCATTATGACAGCAGATATGTTCGGGGCAAAGTGGAAGATCAAGATAGACAGTTATCATCCGGGACAGTGTATTGTGGATTTAAAAACCTGTCAGTCTATCAACAAAGTATTTTTCCATCATGATATTGGATATATGAACTTTTTAGCAGAGTGGGGGTATTACATACAGGGTGCCGTTTATCAGAAAGTTGTGGAGATCAATACAGGTAAGAAACTTCCATTTTTCATAGCGGCAGTGTCTAAGGAGAAAGTACCGGATATTCAGGTGATCGCAGTGGAACAGAATCTGTTGGATGAAGCATTAGCAGAAGTGGAACACAATGTGCCAATGATCCTTGCATTAAAAAATAAAGCAGCAGATCCTACCCGATGTGAATGTTGTGATTATTGTAAACAGACAAGGGTTTTAAAGGCTCCGATATGGTCAAGTGATCTGATAGGAGATATTTAATGAAAGATTCGATTGTAATTAATATGGATTATGCCGGATATGACATCATAGACGGAACACCAAACGTACAAAGACATCATATCTTTGGTGGGACTGCAAACCGCAGACTGTCGGATGAGGATGGTCTTTGGGTACCGTTATCGGATGAACATCATCAGGGAAAGATGAGTGTTCACATGAATAAGGAAATGCGGGTACTTATGCGGATCATCGGTCAGCTTGCATGGGAAAAGCATTATATCGCAGAAAACGAAAATGTAAGCGAGGATGATGCAAGGGAAGCATTCAGAAAAAGATATGGCATTAGTATGCTGTAGGTTGAAACACCTGTGCACTTGAGGGTGTGTACGAAAGAAACTGCTTATCGGTAATATATCACGCAAATAAAAGCCTCTGCCAAATGGCAGAGGGGAAAGGAGCGGTATGGAAAAATTAATATTTACGATCCTTGGAAAGCCGATCACGAAAAAGAACAGCCAGAGGATCGTGGTCTGCAAGAACAGACCTATGATACTGCCATCTAAGGCATATTTGAAATATGAGAAAGACTGTAAAAAGTATATGCCGGATACAAAACAGATTGATTATCCCATAAATGTCAAGGCTGTCTATTACATGCCGACACGCCATCGGGTAGACCTTACGAATCTTCATGAGGCACTACATGACATTTTAGTTAAATATAACGTCATAGCAGACGATAACTGCAAGATTATTGTAAGCACGGATGGAAGTCGTGTACTGTATGACAGAGAAAACCCACGGACAGAGGTCACGATTACGAAAGCAGGTGGTGTTGTTGAAAATCATTGATTACATACCGGTCGGACATAAGAATGCAGTAACCAGAAAGCAGCTTGTTATTTTAACAGGACTTTCCGACCGGAAAATAAGAAATATGATCCAGGAAGAATGTAACCGGGAACATCCCATTTTGAATATGCAGGACGGAAAAGGATACTTTCAGCCGGCATATGATGAGATGCATTTGGTAAGACTTTACCGGGCACAGGAAAACCACAGAACCCTTACGAATCGTAAAAAGGTATCTGAAATAGATAAATACTTAAAATGCCAAAACAATGAACTGGAGCGTAATCAAATAAGCATCTCTGATGTGATAGGCGGTGGGAAATGAGAGAAAGTGTTGTTTTTTACCGCAGCTTTGCAGAAGCAATCAAGGCTCTTCCAAAGGAGGAGCAGTTAAAGGCACTGTGGGCAGTTATTAATTATGGGTTGGATGGTGTGATCCCAGAGGAACATGGAGTGCATACGGCGATCTTTTTAATGGCGAAGCCACAGATAGATGCTAATAACAAGAGATACCAAAACGGAACCAAAGGTGGCAGACCTGTAACCAAAGACAAACCAAACGATAACCAAGATGAAACCAAACCAAAAGCAAACGATAACCAAGAAATAACCAAAGACAAACCAAACCAAAACCAAGATAAAACCAAAGCAGAACCTAAGGAAAAGGATAATGTAAAGGAAAAGGTAAAGGATAAGGATAATGATAATAGTGTGGTGCGTTTCACGCCGCCCACAAAACAGGATGTGATGGACTATTGTCAGGAAAAAGGTTACACGGAAGTTGATGTTGAGAGGTTTATGAATTACTACACCTCTAACGGGTGGATGGTAGGGAAAAACAAGATGAAAGACTGGAAAGCTGCAATGCGAAACTGGGCGCGGAAGGATATGGCCGCCAAACCCAATAATACCAACGGAAATAGGTTTTGCAATTTTGAACAGCGCAATTATGACTATGATGCCTTGGAAAAGAACCTCTTGCGGAAGGGAAGTGGTTAGATGAGCGGAAGAAAGCGTGGATGTATGCTCGATGGTTACCGTGACAGGGTAGAAGAGCTGCTGGATGCAGGCTGTACTTTCACCGACATTTCTGACCACATGGCAGAAGAGAAGCAGATCTATATTGAGCCTACAACGGTCGCATACTTTGTGCGCAGCCGTAAATTGTCCAGCAAGGTTACACAGGGATGCAGGAATAACAGGATTGATATACCGAAGTGTGCAGAGTGCGAGTACCGACATCTGGTCACGGACCAGTACAAAAAGCCGGGCATTTATATCTGCACCAAGATATGGGTCAGAATCAATAGTGGCTGCAAGTCCAGTCCGATGAGCTGCCCGAAACGGGATATTGAGAGGGATTGTGAAGAGAGGGGGAGCAGATGAGCAAAAGCAGAGCAAGTAAATTAAACGGTTACCGCAGTGCGATAAGCCGGCAGAAGAATGATGTTTATAAGTTTAAGCCTAAAAGAGGTAAGAAGAAATGATGTTTGATTTGAGAAAGGAGTAATGACAGAAGCCTTGGTAGACCAAGGTTGACCGCCTAAAGGTGAAGAAAGGCGAGAACAAAAGGAATTTAATTAGCGGTGTCGTATGGCACTATTGGGAGCCGTAATTCCTTATCCACGGACACAGAGCAATCTGTTAAGTGGTTGTCATGAAAAAATTAAAAGTATGTTGGATAAGTGCAGGAATATCTAGTTTTATGGCGGGGTATCTTGCCGGGGATGTAGATGAATGGATTTACATAGACATCCAAGACCAACATGAGGACAGTATCAGATTCATTAAGGATTGCGAGAATGCAATCGGTAAAGAAATACAGATATTGAAATCGAAAGAATATCGGTGCGTGGAAGATTGTGTAAGGACCTTTGGTGGTTTCAGAAATCCGGCGAATGGATTCGCACCTTGCACGAACTGGTTGAAAAAGAGGGTGAGAAAAGAGTGGGAGGAACAGCACAAGGATTGTGATCTGACATATGTTTGGGGTTTTGATCTTAAGGAGAGAAACCGAGCAGAGAGAACAGTAGAAGCCAATCTACAGGCAGCACATGAATTTACACTCATGGACAAAGGATTAAGTAAAGAAGAGGTACATGGGTTGTTTGAGCGGACTTTTGATTTTGCCCGGCCAAAGATGTACGAGCTGGGATATGCGAACAATAACTGTGTCGGCTGTGTAAAAGGCGGTATGGGTTATTGGAACCACATTCGAAAGGATTTCCCGGAAGTCTTTGAAAGCCGGGCGAAGTTGGAAAGAGAAGTCGGGCATTCCATGCTGAAAGACAAAAACGGTCCGGTATATCTGTATGAGTTGGATCCGAACAGGGGAGACATGAATACAGAGATTATGCCAGAATGTGGGATTATGTGTTACTTAAGTTTGAATTAATATTATCAGAAAGGAATAGGTTGTGCGCACATAAAATCTGGATTCCCTTTTGGTAAGAAGAAATGGATTATAACGAGTTTTTAGCAAATAAAAGATTCGTACTTGAAAGCAGTGGATTTAATATTGATAAGGCAGAATTAAATCCGATGTTATACGAATTTCAGAAAGATGTTGTTCGTTGGGCACTCAAGAAAGGCAAGGCGTGTATATTTGCCGATTGCGGACTCGGAAAAACACCCATGCAGTTATCGTGGGCATACCAGGTACATAAGCATACCGGCGGAAAAATACTGATTCTTGCACCATTGGCAGTAGCAGAGCAGACGCGGCGCGAAGCCGAGAAGTTTGGATATGATGCGAAAGTGGTAGAGGAACAGTCAGAATGCATTGACGGGATCAATATTACGAACTATGAGAAGCTGGATAGATTCGTAGCAAATGAATTTATCGGTGTTGTGTTGGACGAAAGCAGTATCTTGAAATCGTATTCTGGAAAAGTCAGAACTGCAATTATTCAGAATTTCCACGATGCACCGTATAAACTGGCGTGTACTGCGACACCGGCACCGAATGATTATATGGAACTTGGCAATCACAGCGAATTTTGTGGAGTAATGACCAGAGCAGAAATGCTATCTATGTTTTTTGTACATGATGGCGGTCAGACTTCAAAGTGGAGATTGAAAGGACATGCAGTAGATGTGTTCTGGCAGTGGCTTGCAACATTTAGTGTATTCATCGACAATCCGGCAAATATCGGATATAAGGTGGCTGGATATGATTTGCCGCAGCTTAATATACAAGAGATCATCGTTGACGGAAATGAACCAATAAAAGAAACGCTGACACTTACGGAGCGGCGGCAGGCAAGAAAAGATAGCCTTACACTTAGGTGTGAAAAGGCTGCAGAAATTGCAAATAACTCAGATGAACAATGGCTTATATGGTGTGATCTGAATGATGAAAGTGCAAAATTGCATGAAGTAATCAATGATTCGGTTGAGGTCAAAGGCTCTGATAAACCAGAGCATAAAAGCAATTCAATGATAGGATTTTCAGAAGGTAAAATTAAATGTCTTGTCACGAAACCATCTATTGCAGGTTTCGGTATGAATTGGCAGAATTGCCACAATATGATCTTTACAGGATTATCAGACAGCTATGAGCAGTTTTATCAGGCTGTGCGCCGCTGTTACCGGTTTGGGCAGAAAAAACCTGTGAATGTGTATATTATCATTTCTGCCAAGGAAGGATGCGTAAAAGAGAACATTGAGAGAAAACAGGCTGATTTACTCAAAATGCAGCGCGAAATGACAGAGCTTACAAAGGAAATCACAAAGAAGGAGTTGAAAAGTACCTGCCGGATCAGTACACCATATGATCCGGAAATCAAAATGCAATTACCAGAATGGGAGGAATTTACAAAATGAATGTCTTGGAACAGGTTATTGAAAATAAGTATGCAATCTACAATGGGGATTCGTGCGAAATCGTAAGGGCGATACCCGACAACAGTATCCATTACACAATCTTTTCTCCGCCATTTGCTAGCCTGTACACCTACTCGAACAGTGATAGGGATATGGGAAACAGTAAAGGAGATGATGAATTTTATGATCATTTTATCTTTCTTGCAAAAGAGCTGTACCGTGTGACCATGCCGGGGAGATTATTAAGTTTTCATTGCATGGATCTGCCACTTATGAAAGAGCGTGATGGAGTGATCGGTTTGAAAGATTTCCCGGCAATTATTAGAAAAATTTTTGAAGATTGCGGATTTATTTATCATAGTAAAGTCACAATTTGGAAAAATCCGGTCACTGAAATGCAGAGAACAAAAGCGTTAGGTTTGTTGCATAAACAGATAAGAAAAGACAGCACAATGAATCGACAGGGTATACCTGATTATATCATTACACTTCGAAAGCCGGGAGAAAACCCAGAACGAGTATCACATACACATGAATCATTTCCGGTTAACGTGTGGCAGAATTATGCAAGCCCTGTTTGGATGGATATTAGACAGAGTGACACTTTACAAAAAAAATCAGCAAGAGATTATAAAGACGAACGTCATATTTGCCCTTTGCAGCTTGAAGTAATTCAGAGATGTATCGAGTTATGGACGAATCCCAATGACATTGTATTAGATCCATTTGCAGGGATTGGATCTGTGCCATACACGGCTGTAAAAATGGGGCGCAGGGGAATTGGTGTTGAATTAAAAGAAAGTTATTATAACCAGGCTGTAAATAACCTTGAAATAGCAGTGAAGGGAGATGTTATGGAATGTCCAGTTGGTCAAATGAGTATCGAAGATTTTTTAACGGCGAACCCTGCATAAGACAAATGAATTTTGAGGACTTCCCGGAGGTGATGCCATGATCAACGGAGAATTGATAGTAGACAATTTCGCCGGTGGCGGCGGAGCTTCGACCGGGATAGAGCTTGCAACCGGAATCAGCGTTGATATAGCAATCAACCATGATCCAGAGGCGATAAAAATGCACAAGACGAATCATCCGAGCACGAAGCACTACTGTGAAAGTGTGTGGGATGTCGACCCTGTGGAGGTATGTAAAGGACATCCGGTAGCACTTGCGTGGTTCTCGCCGGACTGCAAGCATTTTTCCAAAGCGAAAGGCGGAAAACCAAAAGATAAGAACATCAGAGGTCTTGCGTGGGTAGCCTGCCGGTGGGCGGGACTGGTAAGACCGAGAGTAATCATGTTGGAAAATGTGGAAGAATTTAAGACATGGGGACCACTTAACAGAGGCCATCATCCGATTAAGGCAAAGCAGGGAAAGACCTTTGAAAAATTTGTGCAACAGCTCACCGATTTAGGGTATGAAGTGCAGTTCCGGGAACTGGTAGCAGCCGATTACGGTGCTCCAACGATGAGAAAGAGGTTCTTCATGATTGCACGATGTGACGGAAAGCCAATAGTCTGGGCGAAGCCGACACACGGACCGGTAGACAGCGAGAAAGTGAAAGCCGGATTATTAAAGCCTTACATTGGAGCATACACGCAGATTGATTTCAGCAGACCATGTCCGAGCATTTTTGACACATCAGAGGAGATCAAAGAAAAGTATGGTATCCGTGCCGTGCGACCGCTTGCCCCGAAGACGATGGAAAGAATTGCGAAAGGACTTAAGAAATTCGTTATCGATAATGAAGAGCCGTTTATCGTACAGGTTAACCACAGTGGAGCAAAGTCAGATTACTGCAAGAGTTTGAGCAAGCCGCTGGGGACAATTACCGGAAAACACGGTTTCGGAATCGTAGAGCCGATGCTCGCACCGGTTATCGATAAAGCCTATGGCGGAAATTATCAGGGCAGCGGCAGTAAGGCGGCATTGGTTCCGTATATGGGAACTAACACAACGAATCATCCGGGTGGAAGTTGTAAAGATCCAATACATACAATCACAACTGGCAACCAACAGTGTCTTATCAGTCCTACACTGATCCAGTACCATTCTGAAACATCTGTGAATGAAGTCCGGGGGCAGACAATAAAAGATCCGATCATGACCGTGGACGGCTCCAACAGGTACGGACTGGTCACATCATTTTTAAGCAAGTTTTATAAATCAGGCATCGGACAGGATGCAAGAGAGCCGCTACATACGATCACGACATCAGCCGGACACTTTGGCGAGGTTAGAGCGTTTCTGATTAAATATTACGGAGATGCTACAGGGCAGGATATAGAGAAACCACTTGATACGGTCACGACCAAGGACAGATTTGGCTTGGTCACTATTGAGGGCGTGGATTATCAGATTGTAGATATCGGCTTAAGGATGTTGGAACCAAAGGAACTGTATGGATGCCAAGGTTTTCCAGATGACTACATCATCGACCATGATTATACCGGCAAGGCGTATCCGAGGACAGAACAGGTCAGAAGATGCGGAAATGCGGTGTGTCCGCCGATACCGGCAGCATTGGTCAAGGCGAATCTGCCGGAATTGTGCAGGTGTAAGAGAACTGGAAACATAAAAATAGAGGCAGAACAGACCGGACAGCTCCGGTTTGCCTAAGCGTCTTTAAATTTTAGAACCAGATAACAAAACCAAGCAATCATATAACACATCCTGCTTCTAGTATAGGCAGGTGGTGCGAAATGATTTGCTTGTAATAATTAAGATTTAACGGAGAAAAAAGCAATGAAAGAGGAATTATTAAAAATAGCACAGGAAAGTTTATCTTCGGATGAAGTAAGCAAAATTGTCAAAGAAAAATTTGTGAATGCATTGGGAGGAGCAATCGAAGATGCTTTTCGCTGGGGAGATGCAAAGCATGCCATTGAGGAAAAGGTAAAAGAAGTCATGGTTCCATACATTGAGAGTTATGATTTTTCAGAGTATCTTCCTAAACTTGATTCTGCTCTAACAGAGATTGTTAATTCGGATTTTTGCATTGGCAATAAAAAGGTTTTGGAGAATTTTAAAAACCTTATGATTGAGCCGGAGCAGAAAGAAATCAAACTTACGGATTTGTTCAAGGCATGGATTAAACAATGTGAAAGGGATATTGACACAGACGATTTAGACATTGATTACGATGATAGTGTTTCTTATCAATCCGTAGAATGTGAAATGCGGTTTGAGTTGGAAGATAAGCCATCATGGAGTAGCACACAGAGAGCAGTTATCACATTTGAAAACGAGCATGACGAAAACTTGAATGTAGAAATTCCTGTGTCAAAGTGGATATGGAATAGCCGCAATGAAGAACCGTATACGCTTTCTGTCAATAAGGATTTGACGATTTCGTCACTTAGAAACTTGAGTGAATTTGAGGTTTTACTTTTGAGATTATCCAGAGCCGGAACAGCCATCATTATTGATAAGGAATATGATGATGATTATATTCAGCCGGAAAAACAGCCAGAAGCATCATTTAGCTAGGAGAAAATGTTATGAAGAAATGCCCATACGAAGAAAATAAAATATGCACCAAGGACTGTAAATACGCTCTGACGTGCATCCAGAGAAAGTCGAAGAGGGAAAGGAGTAGCCATGACAGAGAATGAAGCAAGTGTAAGGCTGGAAGTAATCAGAGCTGGATTACTTAGCGGAACTGATGTAAAAGTCGTTTCAAGTGAAGAGAATATAAAATCTATAGATGCTGCGATAGATGCCATTGAAGAAAATCAGCAGTACCGCGCGATCGGTACGCCGGAAGAGTGCAAAATTGCCGTTGAAAAACAACGTCCTAAAAAGCCGATTAATCCAGATGATGATTATGGTACATTCAAATGTCCAAATTGTAATGGTTTAATTTTTACAGAAGACAGATTTGAAACACATAAATATTGCTTGTTATGTGGTCAGAAATTGGATTGGAGTGATGAAGATGAGAAAATATGACATATGTGGAAACTGCCCTGCATCGTGGTGCGGAAGAAATGACGACTGGGAGTACGAGGAAGGCTGCTACTTTTACTGTGAAAAGTATGAGCTGATGTGTTTTCTGCCGCACTGGATTAAGAGACTGATATTGAGATATTTAAGGAGGAAAGAGCGTGAGTGAGAAAATTAGAGAACTTAAGCCATGTCCGGCTTGTGGCGGTATTATGCGGCCAATCATGAAATATCATCCTTCATACAGGCAAAGTGATTTAGAGCTACTTAGGGAAAACAGCATGATTTTTTCAAAGATGACAAAATCTAGTGGTGTGGAATATGCGGCGAGATGTTATTTCTGTGGATATGAAAGGACAGATGAAAAAACGAAAGAGATTGTCGCTAAAATGTGTGAAAGGAGGCTAAACGATGAGACTGATTGATGCAGAAAATTTAATGACAGTAACGGATATTCGTGAAGATGGAACAGAAATTACATATGTTCCTTATTCAGAAATTGAGAGTGCGCCGACTGCCTATGATTTGAACAAGGTGGTGGAGCAGCTAAAAGACGAGCAGGAACTGTCATATGCGGATTTTGAAATTTACGCAGAGGAACATGAATTATCGGAAGATGATGACTGGCATCACAGGGGTCTTGGAAGAGCAGTCGAAATCGTGAAAAGAGGTGGAGTATGTTAGTACCTGCAATTTTGTATAAAGACCAAATAACTAAAGAGTTTCAGAAATATTATTATACAACAGACATGATGTATGAGACTGGCGGTATAGGGAATTGGATACCTGAAATTGCGGATTGTCCTGAAGATTGGCAGTTTCAATATGCGATAGTAGACAAAAATAAAAAGCTCATTGGCTATTTAGGATATGTAGTAGATTGGTACGTATCTAAAGCATACAACTTCGGGCTGTTTTCATTTGAGCGAGGAAATTTACAAGTTCCTAAGGATGTATTCAGAAAATTAGAAGAACTTGTAAGTACATTACATAGGGTTGAATGGAGAGCCGTTGGCGGCAATCCTGCTTGTAGAGGATATGATAACTTTATTTCGAGACATAACGGCACAAAACATATATTGAGAGATGCAATTCGAGATGCTGATGGCAATTATCGAGATGACATTATTTATGAGATTGTAAAGGCGGTGAAGTAGATGCGTAAGCCAATTCCAAAGTCGGTCAGAAAACAGGTATATCAAAAATACAATGGTCACTGTGCTTACTGTGGCTGTGAGATACCGGAGAAAGGTTTTAATGTAGATCATTTGCATTGTCTTAGAAATTATGAGTACACCGAAGAATTTACCGGAATTAACGTACACGACATAAGCAATCTGATGCCGTCCTGTGGTTCGTGCAATCGCTACAAGTCGACAATGGATTTAGAGACATTCAGAAAGCAGTTGCAGAAGATACCTGACAGACTGAAAAGAGATGTGTGTACATACAATATAGCCTTGCGGTATGGCATGGTGCAGGAAAACAGAGAACCTATAAAGTTCTATTTTGAGAAAGTAGGTGAATCGGATGCCAATTAAACCAGAAAATCGGAAAAGATATCCGGCAAACTGGAAGGATATCCGAAAAGACATTCTCAAGCGAGCGGATAACAAATGTGAGTTTTGTGGAATCGAAAATTATGCTATCCGCGAAAATGGCTCAAAAGTTGTCCTGACAATAGCGCATTTAGACCATACACCGGAAAATTGCGATTACAGTAATCTTAGAGCGTTATGCCAGAAATGCCACAACAGATATGATGCAAAACACAGGGCAGAAACGAGAAGAAAGGCGGTGGAGTAGATGTCAACTAAACCGATTTTATTCAATACAGAAATGGTGCGGGCTAATCTGGACGGAAGAAAGAGTTGTACACGCAGACTTGTAAAAGGCTTTGTCCCGGATGATGCAATATGGGGTTATACCGCCTTTACACCAAAAGGGTATATATCATGCCGCGGAACATTTGCAGATGGTTACGGAGAGAAATTCTTTAAATTGCCATATCAGACTGGAGATATCCTGTATGTCCGGGAAACATGGAGCAAAGGATTAGAACGGTATATATACCGTGCAGACTACTCCGATACGGAGAAGTTTTACCGGAATGGAAAAGAAATTGAGATGAAATGGCATCCATCAATCCACATGCCAAAAGAAGCTGCACGTATCTGGCTTAACGTAACGGATGTGAGAGTGGAGCGGTTACAGGAGATGAAGCCGGTTGATGTGATAAAAGAGGGAGCTTATCCTGATTGTTGGGATTGTCTTAATACATACGGAGAAAGCGGTTCGCAGTGCTGTTATGGGACAGAAGAACAATGCAGTCAATGTGATGAAGTGATGATGGAATGGGAAAAACTTTGGAACTCCACCATCAAGAAATCCGACATTGACCGCTACGGTTGGGATGCGAATCCTTATGTATGGGTGATCGAATTTGAGCGGTGCGAAAAGCCGGAAGGAGTGTGAATGATATGCCGAAAGGAACAGAGGAAACCTGTAGCAGTGAATATATGCCGGATTGGCTAAAGAAATGCTTGACCTGTAAACATGCGTATAAGACCAAAGACAACGATCTTGAGTGGAAATGCTGTTGTAGAAATGGTAAATGCAACTACAAAAAATATAAATAATTGATTAAGTTGAGATACTAGAAGGTGCAAAGATGCCTAAAGCAGTATTGGTAATGGATATGCCGGAGAACTGTTTTAAATGCAAACTACAGAATTGGGCAAACTGCAGAATTACAAATAAATGCCATGTAGGAGAATGCAGACCAGATTGGTGTCCGCTCCGGGAACTGCCAGAGAAAATACCGGATCTCGAACACGGGTACGAAAATGTTGATAAAAGCATTATTCGGGTAGGCTGGAATGCCTGCTTGGACATGATGCTGGAGAATGGCTTGTCGGATTGTGTCGATTAGTGGGTGGTATTGAACTTTGAAAATTGAATATTGACGGTTGAAATGGTATAATTTTCCTATCACAAATGATTGGGGGAATTACAATGGAAAAGCTTGATTATGAGATTTTAAAGGAATATAGTCATGAACTCAGTGAAATCAACCATAAGTTGGATATGATGGAACGAGGAAGGATATATGAATTAAGTGGAGCACAAATGGATGGCTATTTAGCAACAAATGTGAGCCAATTAAGGGGAATGATTAATGACCTGCTGAATAAGATTCAGAATGGAAGAGAGGGAACAGCAACAGAACTTGGAAATATCATGAGAAATCTTTAGAAAACATTTACCAACCGTCAATATTCGATGGTTGGTATTTTTTTGCCTAAAAATAGGAGGAATGAGATTGGAAAAACAGATTTTAATGGACTATATAGATGCCTGCGAACTGATCAGAGAGACGGAGCAGGATATCCAAAGATTGAAAAGAAAGAGGAGTGAGACGGTACAAGGTTCAGTGAAAGGAAGCAACCCGGACTTTCCGTATCAGGAGCAGCACTTCCATGTAGAAGGAACAGCGTATACATATGCAGATGATACAAGATTGCGGTTAGAAGAAAAAATATTAAGAGAACGAAGAGAAAATGCATCAGATATAAAAATAAAGGTAGAGCAGTATATGAATACTATACCAATCAGGATGCAGAGAATAATCAGATACAAGTACTTTGAGGGAATGTCATGGGAACAGGTAGCAGATAGGATTGGTAGAATGGCTACCGGGGATAGTGTGAGAATGGAAGTTGACAGATTTTTGAAAGAAAAATAAAGTTTGTTCGTTTTGTTCGGAATGTTCGTTTTCGATGTGCTAATATGGTATTGATGAAAGTGTATGACACGGACATCGCGTTAATTCTTCTCATATTTTTTACCCAATTGGATTGTAGCAGCTGCGTATATCTGTTACACTCCCCCCAGTTTTAAGAAGGAGCTGTGCACTATAACTTAGTGTAACGGCTCTTTTTTGAAAAATAAAAATAAGGTGGTGATAGTCCTTGCCGAAGGTCAAAGATGCGAGAGCGGATAAAGCCTTTGAAATGTATAAGCAAGGGCTTAAGTTAGTAGAGATAGCAAGCCAGCTAGGCATTGCAGAGGGAACGGTGCGTAGTTGGAAAAATCGTTATAAATGGGATGGGGACAACGCAACGTTGCAAAAGAATAAACGCAACGTTGCAAAAAACAATAAGCCTCCTAGGAAGAACAAAAAAAGTCCTGTTGCACATGAGGTCGAATCTGTAATGAAAAATACGGAATTAAACGATAAGCAACAGCTTTTTTGTATATATTACATCAGATGCTTCAACGCCACTAAGGCATATCAGAAAGCATATGGTTGTGATTACACGACAGCAATGGTTAATGGCTCTCAGTTACTTAGAAATCCTAAGGTAAAAGATGAAATCTTGCGACTGAAACAGGAGAGGCTCAATCGAGAGTTCCTAAGTGAATCTGATATCTTCCAGAAGTACATGGATATTGCATTTGCCGATGTGACTGATTTTGTGGAGTTTGGAAATGAAGAGATGGATGTGCTTTTAGATACAGGAGAGCGAAAGACTATCACAGTAAGCTATGTTAATATCAAGAATAATGCCGATGTGGACGGGACAATCATTTCCGAGGTATCTAAGGGAAAGGATGGTGTAAAGGTAAAACTTGCCGACCGAATGAAAGCGTTGCAGTGGCTTACGGATCACATGGACCTTGCCACAGATAAGCAAAAGGCAGAGATTGCACTTCTGAGGGCAAAAGTACAGACTGATGATAGCGAAGAAATTGCAGATGATGGATTCCTTGAAGCGTTAAATGGCACAGCTGCGGAGGATTGGAGCAATGAAGAAAACCAATAAGATTAAACAGGTTTTTAAATTTAAACCATTTTCCCAAAAGCAGCGCAAAGTACTGAATTGGTGGTGTGAGAATTCTCCGGTCAAAGATAAAGATGGGATAATTGCCGATGGAGCAATCCGATCGGGCAAGACCGTGAGCATGTCGCTGTCATTTGTTATGTGGGCAATGAGTTCATTTAATGGCGAGAACTTTGGCATGTGTGGAAAGACAATCGGTTCTTTCCGTAGAAACGTCCTGTTTTGGCTCAAGCTGATGTTGAGAAGCAGAGGATACACCATTGCAGATCACAGAGCTGATAATTTGGTTATTATTTTCAGAGGAGATATAACGAATTATTTTTATATATTTGGTGGTAAAGATGAACGATCACAGGATCTCATTCAGGGTATTACCTTGGCGGGGGTCTTTTTTGATGAAGTGGCATTGATGCCGGAAAGTTTCGTGAATCAGGCAACCGGACGATGCTCCGTTGACGGTTCAAAATATTGGTTCAATTGCAATCCGGATGGGCCATATCATTGGTTCAAGACCGGATGGATTGATAAGCAAGAAGAAAAACATCTGTTGTATCTGCATTTCACGATGGATGATAATCTAAGTCTGTCGGAGAAAATCAAAGAACGATATAGGAGTATGTACACCGGTGTATTCTATCGCCGGTATATTCTTGGATTGTGGGCGATGGCAGAGGGCATTATTTACGATATGTTCGATACTGCCAAGTATGTGATATCAAATCTGTCAGAATTGACTAATGCAAACTATTATGTGTCCTGTGATTATGGTACGCAGAATGCAACCGTGTTCTTGCTATGGTGTAAGGACAGATTGGGGCGGTGGGTATGCTGCCGCGAGTATTATTATTCCGGTCGTGATGAGGGGCGACAGAAAACGGATACCGAGTATGCGGATGATCTGGAACAGTGGTTAGATGGAATAAAGCCGGTCAAGATTGTGATTGATCCATCTGCGGTATCATTCATAGCAGAATTGAAAAAGCGTGGTTATGCAATCAAGAAAGCGAAAAATGATGTGCTGGATGGTATCAGATTTGTGGCATCCTTGCTGAATCAGGGTAAGATTGCAATCATTGACCAATGTCCGAATACAATCAAAGAATTCGGATCGTACATATGGGATCAGAAAGCATCTGAGCGTGGCGAGGACAAGCCAGTGAAACAGCATGATCACGCAATGGATGCACTGCGGTACTTCTGTTATACGATTATTCGTAAACCGGGAAGCATTAGTATTTTGAAGTGAGGTAGACGATGGATCTTGAAACAATAAAAAAAATGATAAAAAAATATGAGCCGGGGCATACAAGGATGGTTCAGCAAACAATGCAAGCAGAGAGGTATTACCGTAATGAGACGGATATTCTTGTACAGAATCAAAATAGAGAAACAGATCAGGAAAATCCACTGAGAAATGCAGATAACCGAATACCAAGAAATTTTCATGGATTGATCGTTAACCAAAAAGCTGCATATATGTTTACCTCCCCCCCACTGTTTGATATAGGGAACGAACAGGGAAATGAGGTTATAACAGATGCCTTAGGCGATGAATATCGAAAAAACTGTATGGAGTTGTGTGTAAATGCTGCTAACGCAGCTGTTGGATGGATACATTATTGGGAAGATAATGATGGTACTTTTCAATGGGCAGTTGTGGACAGTAAGCAGATCATTCCGATAGTTTCATGTGATTTGAAGAAGAAATTATTAGGTGTCTTGCGAATCTATAATGAAATTGATGAAGAAATAGGAGATACCTATATAAATTATGAGTATTGGAATGACGAAAGCTGTTGGACATTCCGGCGAAAAGATGGTGACACTTTAGAGGACGGATTATGTTATTACAATACTTTCATGGTTCCAGATGCAAATGATTTTACCGCAGAGTACAGACATGATTTCGGAGAAGTGCCATTTATCCCATTTCCGAATAACAATACAAATACGAATGACTTGAAAAACATTAAGCCGCTGATAGACGTATATGATAAGGTCTACAGCGGTTTTATTAATGATCTGGATGATATACAGGAGTTGATATTTGTATTATCGGGATATGGCGGTACAGACCTTACTTCGTTCCTATCAGAACTAAAAAAGTATAAAACCATTAAAGTGGATGGGGACGAGGGCAGTAATCCGGGAGTGAGTACACTCAATATTGAAATCCCAATAGAAGCCCGTAACAGTGTGCTGCAAGCCACGAGAAAAGCAATATTTGAACAGGGGCAGGGATTTGATCCACAGCCGGAAAATTTCGGAAACCAGTCGGGAGAAGCACTAAAGTTTATGTATTCATTACTTGAAATGAAAGCGGGGCTGACAGAAACAGAGTTTCAACTTGGATTTGCCAGATTAATTAGAGCAATCTGCCGGCATCAGGGGATTGAATGCAAAAAGATAGTGCAAACGTGGACGCGGACCAGTATCAAAAACGATACAGAACAGGCACAGATTTGTAAAGATTCAGTGGGAATCGTTAGTAAAAAGACTATTTTGAAAAATCATCCGCTTGTCGAAGATGCAGATGCTGAGTTGAAGCAGTTAGAGAAAGAGGAGCAGGAAACGAAGCAAAAAGCTGATACATATATTGGTGCATTCAAGGCAAGTAAAAAAGAGGACAAGCCAGACGATGATCCGGAGGATACAGAATAGCGGAATGAGGTGATTGCATGAGTGAACAGATGAGACAATACTGGCAGGAACGCTTCAAACAGATGGAGGAAGCACAGCATGATACATCTGTTCAGAAAGTGCAGGAGATTCAGGAACAATTTGAAAAAGCACAGGCAGCAATTGAAGGAAAAATTGATGCCTGGTATCAGAGATTGGCACAGAACAATGGAGTTTCCATGTTAGAGGCAAAGAAAATGCTCACGAACAAAGAACAAAAGGAATTCCAGTGGACGTTAGAGGAATATATTAAATATGCCAAAGAAAACGAGAAAAATGGTAATTGGGAAAAAGAACTTGAGAATGCATCCGCGAGAGCACATATCAGCCGATTGGAAGCCTTGCAATTTGAGACACAGCAGGAATTAGAAAGGCTTTATGGCAATTGCACAGACACCATAGATCGTTATATACAGAATATGTATACTACAGATTTTTACCATACGGCATATGAGATTCAAAAAGGGATTGGTGTTGGTTCTAAAATAGAACATCTGAACGCTGATGTAGTTGAAAAGATTGTTTGTAAGCCTTGGGCAGTAGATGAAAAAAATTTTTCTGATCGCCTGTGGGACAATAAAACAAAATTAATTAACAATTTACATAATAACCTTTCAAGAATGTGTATTACAGGGGAAACTCCAAATAGAATTATTACAGAGTTTTCTAAGCAGATGGATGTATCTAAAGCACAGGCGGGCAGAGTAATTATGACAGAGTCAGCCGTATTTGCAAACAAGGCAAGACAGGATTGCATGGGAAAACTGGGTGTTGAGCAGTTTGAGGTCATAGAGACGTTAGATGAAAGAACCTGTAATACATGCGGTAGAATGGACAAGCAGCACTTTCCAATGAGCGATTTCCAAACGGGTGTGACAGCACCTCCATTTCATCCGAACTGTCGTGGTTGCACTTGTCCGTACTTCGATGATGAATTTGGCAGTGTGGGAGAACGTGCTGCCAGAGACGAGGATGGTAAGACATATTATGTGTCAGCAGATACGACATATGAGGAATGGAAAAAGACATTTGTAGAATTATCAGAAGAATCTGGTATAATAAAAGAGATTAGAATTCCAAAGGAAATGAGGAATGCAGCAGGTATAACTCCTGATATCCTTAAAAGTATGCAGAATGGTATCGATACAATAGAAAATGAGTACAATATTCATTTGAGTAAGATATTAGTAGAAGATATAAGCAAAGAGAAACCAGATACACCCTATTTATGTAGATATATAGACAATAATGGTAAGCATGAAGCAGTTTTTGTTTTAAATAGTGGTTTTAATTTCGATGGATTTGAAAATGTGGTTGCTGAAGGTTATCGTATGGGTTATTTTGCTGGAAAAAGCATAGAAGATCATATTATACATGAGATGGCACATGTGATGACAGGACAACACATACAGAGTAATGAGGAATTTACAGCTTTCATGGGAATGATTGAAAAAGAATATGTTCCGGGAGTGTCAATATATTCTGATGCTACAAAGGATGGTTTTGAAACAATTGCAGAGGCATTTGTTAGAATACGAAACGGTGAGAATGTTCCAGAGAAAGCTCGAAAGTTAGTAGAGACATACATAGAAAGGTGGAAAAAGGAATGATAAAAATTCCATATTGTTTGAGATGTAAAAATGTAAGGAAAGGGATGGTATGTGATGCATATCCAGATAGAATACCGGAAGAGGTATTAAGTAAAGAAAAGAAAGAAGGTACTATTTGCAATAATAATGTTGGATTTGTAAAAGTTAGATAGAGTACACAAAGGAAATAAAGTAAGCTACCACCAGTCAGAAATGACATGGTGGTATTTTTGTACCCTAAACCAGTAATAACAGGATAACTGGAAATCTATGGACCGAACGGCGCAGAGGTGACGCTAAGTAAGTTCCTCCGGGAGCCCTGTTTTTATATGCCTTTTTCCGCAGGCATTAAAGAACGGTAGTACTCATCTGGAGAATAAACAGAGAATCCCAATACCCGGAGAGCGGGAATAAAAATCTATGGAGGATAAGAGAATGGAATGGTTAAAGGCAATTTTGGAAAAAGCAGAAATCAAAGACGGAAAACTGGACGTGGATGCAGTCATGAATGCGGCACAGAAAGAGTTCCCAAAGTATGCGGTGCCAAAAGACGACTTTAATACAAAGGTCGAGGAACTGAAAACCGCAAATGGAACCATTGAGGAGTTGAAAAAATCTAATGGCGACAATGAGGAGTTACAGAAGAAGATTGGAGATTATGAGATTGAAATCAAAAATCTTAAGAAGACCGCTGAAAACACCTCAAAGACCTATGCGCTGAAGGAATCTCTTGCCAAGCAGGGAGTCCTTGATCCGGATTATCTGATCTACAAAGCCGGTGGACTGGATAAGTTCACATTTGATAAAGAAGGTAAGCCGGTCGGTGTGGAAGAGGCTGTGAAGCCGTATAAGGAAGATACCACAATGGCACATTTGTTTAAGCAGGAGCAGCAGAAGCCACCGTATAATCCTAAAGACGGAAAAGGTGGCGGTACTTCTAATCCATTTGCAAAAGACACCTTCAATCTGACCGAACAGGGACGATTGTTAAAAGAGAATCCGGCACAGGCAAAAGAAATGGCTGCGTTAGCCGGAGTAACATTATAAGAAGGAGGATGATTTAATGGCAATTACAAAAATTGCAGATGTAATTGTACCGGAACTTTTTAACCGGTATGTAATTAACAGAACAATGGAGTTGTCCGCATTTTTCCAGAGTGGGATCGTGGTAAACAGTCCAGATTTTGATGCATTGGCATCCGAAGCATCAAGAACACATAATATGCCGTTTTTTGAGGATTTACAGGGAGAATCAGAAGCGATTCTTGAGGATGTAAAGATGACCGCAAAAAAAATCGGATCTAATAAGGATGTATCAACCACTATTTTCCGTCAGAATATGTGGGGAGCAACGAATCTTTCAGCAGCTCTTGCCGGTGCTGATCCGATGAAAGCGATCGGTGATCTGGTTGCATCTTACTGGGCAAGGGACATGCAGAAAGAGCTCATCGCAATTCTTGCCGGAGTATTTGGTACAACTACAGCAGGAGCCGAAGGAACACCGGCAGCAGAAACCAGAATGAAAGATCATATCCTTGATCTTACTACAGGTAAGACAGATGCTGCAAAACAGATCAGCGCATCTGCATTTATCGATGCGTGTCAGCTTCTGGGTGATGCACAGGCACAGTTGTCTGGTGTGGCAATGCATTCAGCAACAAAATCTTATCTCAAAAAGCTGAATCTGATCGATACGGAACGTGATTCTACAGATGTAGAATTTGATACTTATCAGGGCAGACGCGTGACCGTAGATGATGGTTGTCCGGTTGCAGATGGTGTATACACAACATACCTTTTCGGTAATGGTGCTGTAGCATATGGTAATGGTTCTCCTACTGGATTTGTATCTACTGAGGTGGATCGTGATAAACAGACCGGAGGTGGAATTGATTATCTCATCAACCGCAAGGCGTTTATTTTACATCCAAGAGGAATTGCGTACACAGGAGCAAAACGTGATCATGTAGAGACTCCGCTTAGAACAGAACTTGCAATGGCAGAAAACTGGAAACCGGTATATGAACCAAAGCAGCTTAGAATTGTAGCTATTAAACATAAAATTGGCTAGGAGTGACAACATGGAATTAAGTAGGCTGAAACAGTTATTGGGAATAGATGAGGGCGATACATCGAAAGATGTGTCACTCTCATTTGTTATCTCAGATGTAGAAGAAATAATAAAAAATTATTGTCACATTGAGGAAGTGCCGGATGGTCTGCTCAATACAGCTTATCGTATGGCGATTGATCTGTATAGAAATGAAAAGCCGGGGCAAGAGGAAGCCGCTACGGGTGCTGTTTCATCTATTAGTGAGGGTGATACTTCCATATCATTTAAGCAGAGTGTGGATGACAATTTTAAAGATACCCTATTAAAAAATTATAAATTTTCTCTGAACCGTTATCGCAGGGTGGTGTTTCGATGATAGATGCAATAAGACAGGCACGGATGCTTGCAAGAAAAATGCAGGAAGAATTGTACGATGGAAGGGCAACGGTTACTGAATCTCAAAAGGTTAAGGACGAAAAGACGAAATTAACATCCACGGAAGAGGTGATCGTTTTAGAGGATGAGCCGTGCAGGCTGTCATATTCGAATGTCAGTACAACAGACCAGACGGAATCAGTAGCAAAGACCTCACAGATCATAAAATTATTTATGTCCCCGGAAACGAAAATCAAACCGGGGGCAAAGATAACAGTTACACAGGCCGGTGTCACAGAGACATATGAGTGCAGCGGAACACCGGCAGTATATGAAACACACCAGGAGATCATATTGAAATTAGTAGGGAGGTATGCATAATGTCACGGATGGGAGGCTTTGATGCAAGGGAACTGCGTAAACTCAGAGATGAGTTAGAGAAGTTACAGGAGCCGGAAGAATTTATGAAAGACTGTGCCAAAGAATTAGCAGCAAGGCTTCTTAGGATGGTGGTTCAGAGAACTCCGGCAGACACAGGAACTTTAAGGCGTGCATGGACGGCCGGAACGTCATCCGAAGGTTATGCAAATTCTGTACAGGTCAATCATTCCGGGAATGTATATGAAATTGCTATTACAAATCCAAAGGAGTATGCAAGCTATGTGGAATATGGACATCGGACACCTAATCATAAAGGATGGGTACCAGGAAAGTTTATGATGAAAATATCTGAAGAGGAACTGGAAAGAATTGCACCTGCCATTTTAGAGCAAAGGATATATAGATATTTTGGAGGACTATCAAGATGATTAATACAATCATATCAGCTATCAGCAATACGCTGGATACAGAATTTGGTTATGATGTTCATTTAGGACAGGTAGAACAGGGGTTAGAGATTCCCTGTTTTTTTATTAATTGTCTAAATCCCCAGATCAGCAAATTTCCAGGGAACAGATACTACCGGGAAAATCAGTTTTGCATCCAGTATGTTCCAAAGTCTATCCCCAATAGCCATGCTGCCCTGTGGGAATGTAATGAAGTGGCAGAGAGCCTAACTTGGTGTATGGAATGCATCGATGTGAATGGAGATCTGTTGCGCGGAACGAATATGCATCATGAGATTGCAGATGGCATATTGAATTTTTTTATGAATTACAACTGCTTTGTATGCAAAGAAGAAACACATACAGTAATGGATAACATTACATCAGAAATGGAAGTAAAGGAAGGTGAATGATTTGGCAGAGATCAAGAAAAATGAGAAGTCAAAGGAACAGAGATTTTACAAAGAACAGTTCATCGCATCAAAAAATTACCGTGGGAGGAGGGATTTATTAAATGCCATATTAGAGGATGGCAGAGAGTACACCACGGAAGAAGTAGAAACGATGATCGCAGAGTATATGAAAGGAAAGGTGAAATAAATGGCATTAGGTGGAGGAAGTTATATGACACAGGATAAAATCCTGCCTGGAACATATATCAACTTTATATCAGTGGCATCTGCAAGCTCGGTATTATCTGATCGGGGTATTGCAACTATGCCATTAGAACTGGATTGGGGAAAGGAAGGAGAAGTATTTGAGGTTTCTAATGAAGACTTCCAGAAAAACAGTCAGAAGATTTTCGGATATGCTCATGACCATGAGAAAATGAATGGCTTAAGTGATCTGTTTATGAATGCAAAGACCTTATATGCATACCGCTTAAATGGTGGCGGCACAAAGGCAACGAATGCATTTGCAACCGCATTGTATGGTGGAATGCGAGGTAATGACATTAAAATTGTGATTCAGGCAAATGCAGATGAGACCAGTAAGTATGATGTAATGACGTATCTTGAGACAACCAGAGTAGATACGCAGACAGTAGCACAGGCTTCCGAACTGGTAGATAATGATTATGTTACATTTAAGAGTGATGCAGCACTGGAGGTGACTGCTGGTACTGCATTGGCAGGAGGTACAAATGCAACAGTAGATGGGACAGCACATCAGAAATATCTTGATAAGATCGAATCGTATTCTTACAATGTGATGGGGGTTATCACAACGGATGAAACAACAAAGAAACTGTATGCAGCATTCAGCAAGCGGATGCGTGATGAGCAGGGGGTAAAATTTCAGCTTGTTCTTTACAATCTGAAAGCAGATTATCTCGGTGTGATTAATCTGAAGAATAAGGTACTTGATACCGGTGTTAGTGAAGCGTCTTTGATTTATTGGGTAACCGGTGCAGAATGTGGATGTGAAGTAAATAAGTCCTGCCAGAACAAACAGTATGACGGTGCCTTTGAGGTTGATACCGACTATACACAGACAGAGTTACAGGATGCGATTTTAGCAGGAGAATTTGTGTTACATAAGGTCAACTTTGAGACACGGGTATTAGAGGATATTAACAGCATGGTTACGGTAACAGATTCCTGTGGTGAGATTTTCAAAGACAATCAGGCCATCCGGGTGATCGATCAGATTGCTAATGATGACGCACTGCTGTTTAACAAAAAATACCTTGGCATCATTCCAAACAATGATTCCGGTCGGGTATCTTTGTGGTCTGATTTAGTAAAAATCCGACAGCAGTTACAGGACATTGGTGCAATTGAAAACTTCACAGATACAGATGTAACGATTCAGCAGGGAGATACAAAAAAATCAGTAGCAGTGACAAGTGGCATTCAGGTAGTGAATACCATGAGTAAGCTGTATATGACGGTAACGGTAGCGTAGAAAGGAGAAACGCATGGGAAAAAATAATGTAATGTTATCGAAAGATGCGGTATCAGCATCTCTTGCAGAGTGTTTTGTAACCATTGGAGACAGACGATATAACTTCATGCAGGCAATCAATCTGGAAGCAAAATTTGATAAAGAGAAATCAGAGATCCCGATTTTAGGAAAAACCGGAAAAGGAAATAAAACAACAGGATGGAAAGGGACTGGTTCAGCAACGTTCCACTATAACACCAGTATTTTCCGTAAGATGATGTTGGACTATAAAAGAACCGGGCGTGATACATACTTTGACATTCAGATCACAAATGAGGACCCGACAAGCTCTGCCGGCAGACAGACAATTATCTTAGAGGATTGTAATATTGATGGTGGAATCTTGGCGAAATTTGATGCAGATTCAGAATATCTGGACGAAGATATGGACTTCACATTTGAAGATTTCTCTATGCCGGAGAAATTCAAGAATTTGAACGGTTTCCTGACAAATTAGAAAAATGCTCCCTGTGCTTAGCATGGGGAGAAGAAAAAAGATGACAGAATTCTACAGATAAGATATAATTTTCCATATCAATTAAAAGGAGAAAGAGAATTATGGAAAAAACAAAAAAATGTAGATTCTGTCAAACAGAGATACCTAAAAAGGCAAGGGTATGTCCGAATTGTAATAGGACATTGAAAAGTCATGGGTGCTTAGTAACGATCTTAGTGATGGTTGCAATATTTGTGGCTCTTGGAGTGGCAGTGTCACGGGGAGTTGATGATGTAGAAAAACATCCGGAAAAGTATGATGATTCAATAGCTGCAAAATATATTGAGATTGATACAGAAAAAGGGAAAAATATTGATAAGATATTAAAGGAATGCGGCATAAGTGAAGTAAAATCTTTTGAACATGATGCTTCAATGGATAATGCCAGTTTTGAAGGAGAGAAAATCTATAGACTTGAGACAAAAGAAGCAAAAAACATTGCTTTATATCTAAACGGAGATATGGATGTATATACAATAAGATATTCAGACCATGATTTATATAAAGATGGTGCCAAAGTAGCTACTTTACAAGACTATATACTGACATCTAAGGAAGCAACAAATTTGATGATTGAATGTGAAGAAAAAGTCAAAGAGACTTTAAAATCACCATCGACTGCCAAATTTCCTAATATTACAGAATGGGGATTTAAAAAGGAGAAGAATATTCTTACAGTACAGGGATATGTAGATGCTCAGAATAGTTTTGGGGCAGAATTAAGAAGTAAATTCCAATTTATTATTGATAGTGACACAAATACCATTACTTCATACATATTTGATGGTCAGGAAATGATTGCACAGTAAATTGATTCCGACGGATTTCGTCGAAAGTAATCTTAAAGAAATACTCGCTTACAGAAGTAGGCGGGTATTTTTATACCCATTTCGGCAGGATATAGTGTGAGTAGCATATATCCTTTTTTATTTTTTCAAAAGAGTATATTGACTTTTTTGCAACCAGTCTTTTAGGCTGAATATATGGTAAAAGAGAGAAGAAAAACACTTATTTGAAGTGTTTGGATAATGAGATCTATTTTTTGCAAAAAATTGAAAGGAGCATTTAATATGCAGAATGAAATCGAAATATTCAAAAATGAAGAATTTGGGCAAATACGGACAATTGATATTGAGGGTAAGCCATATTTTATGGCAAGTGACGTTGCGAAAGCGTTGGGATATGCAAATCCTAATAAGGCAATAAATGATCATTGCAGGGCTATAACGAAATGTTCTACCCACATAAGCGGGAAAATGCAGGAAGTTAATTTTATTTCCGAGGGGGATTTATATCGTCTCATATCTCAAAGTAAATTGCCGTCAGCAGAAAGATTTGAAAGTTGGGTATTTGATGAAGTCCTTCCATCAATTCGAAAACATGGTATATATGCAGTGGATGAATTACTTAATGATCCCGATCTTGCCATTAAGGCATTTACAGCATTGAAAGAGGAGAAGGAGCGGAATAAAACTTTACAGACAGACAATGATCGTATGCGTCCGAAAGAGGTATTTGCGGATGCCGTGGCTGCCAGTCATACATCCATACTTATCGGAGATTTGGCAAAATTGCTGAAGCAGAACGGAGTCGATATTGGTCAGAAGAGATTATTTGTTTGGATGCGGGAAAATGGATATCTGATCAAACGACAGGGTTCGGATTGGAATATGCCAACACAGCGGAGTATGGAAATGGAATTGTTTGAAGTGAAAGAAAGCACAGTAAATAATCCGGATGGCTCCGTGAGAATTAATAAGACAACCAAGGTTACAGGAAAAGGACAGCAGTACTTTATTAATAAATTTTTGGGTTCAGTGACTTAAATATAAGTATGCAATAAAGCAGTATATGGTACCTAGAGAGCTTAGCAATAGGCTCTCTTTTTTATACAAAAATCAAAGAAAGAGAGGACAATGATATGTCAAAATTTAGCAGATTCATGAAGGAGAACAAAAAGGAGAAGAAAAACGGGTGTTATGCACCAACAGTGTCGCTTACGGATGAAAATGGCAAGCCGTTAGAGTGGGAATTTCGTCATATTACATCAAAGGAAAATGAGAAATTAAGGGACGAATGCATGATCGATGTACAGGTTACAGGAAAGCCAAATGTATATAGACCGAAATTGGATTTAACAAAATATCTTGCAAAGATGATCACGGCATCTACCGTGACACCGGATCTTTACAATGCAGAGCTGCAGGATTCCTACGGTGTACAGACACCGGAAGAGTTAGTATATGCGATGGTAGATGATGCCGGAGAATATCAGGAACTTAGTGCATGGATACAGGAATTTCAGGGATTTACCAAGACGCTTGATGATAAGGTAGATGAAGCAAAAAACTAATTGAGGAGGGGGATGGCGAAGCAAATTACGCGCATTATGCCCTCCTGAAACTCCATATCCTTCCGTCTGTTTTCCTTGCAATGGACGAGCAGGAAAAGGCGTTTGTGATCGCGTCCATAAAAATAAAGATGGAAAAAGATAAAGAGGAAGAAGAAAAAGCCAAACGGGAAGCAAAGAGAAGAGGAAGGAGGTAGCTGAGTGGGTACGATCCGTACAGGAATTGAATTGAATGATAATTTTAGTTCCGTTTTATATAACATCATAGGTTCGGTCAACCTTGCCATTTATCAGATGGAAGAAATGCGTCAGTCTTTGAGTGCTTCAATTGATACTTCGCACATCGAAGGCGCGAGAGAATCAATCGATCGTGCAACAATGTCCTTAAGGGAGATGGAGGAGGCTGCTTCTGTTTCAGTTGCTCCGGCAATGTCATCTATGAATGTAGCTGCTGCAAATAGCAGCTATGAGCAGTTAAGGCAGAATGTAGAATCTACAGGTCAACATATTCGTGATAATACGAATGAGCAACAGAGATTCAATCAGTCTGTCGATGGAGGTACAGCAAGTTCCAATAATCTAATAAAGAGTATCATGAAGTTATCTATTGTTCGTTCTGTTGTCAATGCAGTAACAGGGCAGATTGATGCTGCAATGAAGAGAATGGACACAATGACGAACTTTCAGCGGACGATGACAGCTATTACAGGAAGCTCCGATATGGCAGCTACTTCATTGAGCCAGTTGAAGGACATTACAAAAGGAACTGCTTATGGACTGGATGTGGCGGCAAGGGCAACACAAAATTTTACAACTAGAGGAATGAGCATCGGCCATGCCACATCCGAAGTTGGAAAGTGGGCAGATGCGGTAGCATTCTATGGAAATGGAACTAATGAGGCATTAACGACTGTAACGGATGCACTTGGTAAGATGATGACCAAGGGTACAGTTGAAATGGAACAGTTAAATAGATTGACTGATAATGGAATCAATGCTGTGGGTATGTACGCACAGGCTACCGGACGATCTGCCGCAGATGTTCAGAGTGATTTATCAGATGGTGTCATATCATCAATGGATTTTATATCAACAGTGTCCACGGCATTTGAAGAGGGAACGAATGGAGTCTTAAATATTTCAGGAGCAGCCAAAGAAGCGGGAGCAACGTGGGCGACCACAATTGCAAATGCCAAGGCGGCAATCACAAGGGGTTGGATATCATTAATAGACAATGCAAATGCAGCCTTGGCGAACGCAGGATTTGGAACGATCCTTGATGGAATCAGGGAATTTGGAGAGACAGCAGAAAGTGTTATGGGTAAAATAGGTGTTGCTGTAGGGATTATGCTTACAATACTATCCCCGGCATTTCAATTCATGCAGGATGCGGCAGGATTTATAGCAGATAATTGGTCAATACTTGAGCCGATAGTCTGGGGACTGATAGCCGCGTTGGTTGTTTATAATGCGACAATGGGAATTGCATGGTTGACTACGTTGCAGAATATTGCGGCAAAGATAGCTCATGCACTTGCCAGTGCTGCCGAAACCGTGGCGATTTTTGCTCTGATAGCAGCACAGGATGGATTGAATGCGGCATTAGCGGCATGTCCTTTGACGTGGATCATCATTTTGATCATAGCTATTATTGCACTGATTTTTGCTGTTTGTACAGCAATTGCAAAAATGACAGGAGTTGCAAATACCGGATTTGGTGTTATTTGTGGAGGAATTAGTGTTGCGATTCAGTTTTTTAAAAATTTGGGTCTGACGGTTGCCGATATTGCATTAGGAATTGGTATGGCTATTAATACCTTGGGTCAAAATATTATGACAGCTTTTGGTAATGCAATCCGTGCTGTACAGTCATGGTGGTATGGTTTACTATCAACCGTTATGACAGTGATTTCAGGTATCTGTGCACAGCTTAATAAACTTCCGTTCGTGGAGTTTGATTATTCGGGAGTAACAGAAGCAGCAAATAAATATGCCGGGAAAGCAGCAGAATTAGCCGGTCAGAAAGGCGAATATGAGTCAATAGGTGCAGCATTTGATAAGGGCATGAACACATTTGATGTATTTCCTAAAAATTGGGTAAATGATGCCTTTAATAAAGGGACAGAAAAAGGTGATGAACTTGCAGGACAAATGTCAGATCTTTTGAATGGTTTTGGGAAAATCCCTAAAGAAGAGGAATACACCAAAGGCTATGGCGATGACGGCACCAATAACCTTGGCGATACACTCGATAAGAGTGGAACAGGAAATAAGGTTGCAGACATTGCAAACAGTGCCGGAAACATCGAGAACACTTTAACAGCCACAAGCGAAGATTTGAAATACCTTAGAGATATTGCAGAGAGAGATACGATCAATCGTTTCACAACTGCAGAAATCAGCATTGTCCAGACAAATAACAATAAAATAGCCTCTGACATGGATTTAGACGGTGTTGTAGAAGGTCTGACCAGTGCAGTAGATGAGGCGATCAGTAATGCGACAGAGGGGGTGCATTAAGTGGCATCTAAAAAAAAGCCTAAAAAGATGAGCCGGAAAAAAGAGATGACCATCCCCGGAGCGGGAAAAGGCGGGTATTATGTGTATTTAAACAAATGCCTGCTCCCGGTCACACCGGGTAAAATCGAGATGAAGATCAACAATTCCAACAAGACAATAAAGCTCATCAATGATGGAGAGATTAATATATTAAAGACTCCGGGACTGACAGACATTGATTTTGAATGTGAGATACCGCAGCAACAGTATCCATATGCGGTCTATAAAAATAAGTTTCAGAAAGCATCTTACTTTCTGAATTACTTTGAAAAGCTGAAAAAGAATAAAAAACCATTTCAGTTTATAGTATGCAGAAGATTTCCAAATGGAAAAAAACTCTTCTATACAAATCTGAAAGTATCCTTAGAAGAGTATCGTATCACAGAGGATGCCGGAAATGGATTTGATCTGAAAGTTAAGATCAGTCTGAAACAATGGCGTAATTATGGTACCAAACAGGTAAAACTTAAGATCAAGGTAAACAAGCCACAGCCGGTAGTCAAAGAGGAACCGATACGCGAGACGGTAAATTCCCCGGATCCTGTACAAAACCAGACCTATACGGTACAAAAGGGGGATTGCTTATGGAACATCGCTAAGAAGTTTTATAATAATGGTTCGCTATATACAGTCATCTATGAAGCAAATAAGGGTGTGATCGGCGGTAACCCCAATCTGATCTATCCGGGACAGGTGCTTACGATACCGCCGGTATAAGGAGTGAGGAGAGAATGAAAGTAGATTTATTAATAGCTGATGCGACCGGGAAAAAAGCCTATCGTCCGGTTGTGGAAGAAGGGATCACATGGTCTACAGAGCGGAGAGGCACACCGGGAAAGCTGACTTTTAAGATGCTTTGGGATAAAAAACTCAAAGTGTCGGAAGGGTGTGCCGTTTGTCTGAAAGTGGATGGGAAAAAGATTTTTTATGGTTTTATCTTTAAACAGCAAAGAACAAAGGAGCAGCTTATCTCTGTAACGGCATATGATCAGCTTCGTTACCTGAAAAATAAAGATACGAAGGTCTATGAGGGAAAGACAGCCGCACAGCTTGTAAAGGAACTTGCGGATGATTACCGGATGAATACCGGCACACTGGAGAATACGCAATATGTGATAGGTTCCCGTGTGGAAGAAAATACGTCACTGTTTGAGATGATCGAGAATGCATTAGACCTGACACTGACTAATACTGGGCAGATGTTCGTCTTATATGACGATTATGGAAAACTCACACTAAAGAACCTATCATCTATGTATGTCAGAAAGAAGAATAAGTATCTTATGATCGATGATGGTGCAGGGGAAGATTTTGATTATACATCATCTATAGATGACAATACCTATAATCGTGTGAAATTAACATATGATAACGAAGATACCGGGCATCGTGATGTTTATATTGCGCAGCATGGAAAAAATATCAATAAGTGGGGCGTTTTACAGTATTATGAAACGTTACAGAAGGGAGAGAATGGTCAGGCGAAAGCAGATGCATTGCTCTCCCTTTATAATAAAAAGACCCGCAATCTGAAAATCAACAATGTTATTGGTGATAATCGTGTGAGAGCAGGAGCTATGCTTGTTGTAAATTTGAATCTTGGGGATATGAAAGTAAAAAATTTCATGTTGGTGGAAAAGTGCCAGCATACCTACAAGAACAATGAGCATTTTATGAATCTGACATTGAGAGGAGGCGAATTCGTTGCCTGATGCAGTAGAGTTTGTAAAGTTAGTAAAAAAGGCTTCCGTAGAAGCAATGGAAGCGGCAAAGCCTGTAAATGTTTATTTTGGAGAGGTGGTTGGGACATCGCCTTTAAGAATTAACGTAGAGCAGAAAATGATATTAGGGGAATCGCAGATCGTGCTTACCCGGAATGTGACGGACTTTAAAACAGCCGTTACGGTTTCATGGAATACAGATGATAATTCAGCAACATTGTCTGGGAGAAAAGAGATCACTGTGCATAATGGCTTGGCAGTCAGTGATAAGGTCCTTCTTATCAGACAGCAGAGTGGTCAGAAGTATTTTGTCATGGACAGGATAGGGTAGAGTGGATGATCCCTTCTGTATCTGGTTTTTTAGACCAGGAATTTGAAGTAGAAGAAGAGCCAAGCAAAAATTACCGGATGGATATTTACGGTGAGACAATCTGTGGGAAAATAGACGGACTGGAAGCGATGAAACAGGTCATTTATAAGATACTGAATACAGAACGCTACCAGCATATTATTTATTCCTGGAATTATGGAGTAGAGTTAGAGGATTTATATGGAGAACCGTCCTCTTATGTATGTCCGGAACTGGAACGCAGAATTACCGAAGCACTTGTACAGGATGACCGGATCAAGAGCGTGGATGAGTTCGCCTTTGAAATTGATGGACACGCTGTTACAGTAAGTTTTACGGTACATACGGTGTTTGGAGATATACAGACAGAGAAGGAGGTGGATGTTTAAATGTATGAGGAAGTCACATATGAAAGCATCTTAGAACGGATGTTAGAGAAAGTTCCGGATAACATGGATAAAAGGGAAGGATCTATTATCTATGATGCTTTAGCTCCGGCAGCAGTGGAGTTGCAGCTCATGTATATAGAGCTGGATGTAATTTTAAAGGAAACCTTCGCGGACACGGCATCCAGAGATTATCTTTTGCGAAGAGCAGAAGAACGTGGAATTACACCAAAAGCAGCCACTAAGGCAATATTAAAGGGGGTATTTACTCCATTGGACATTGAACTTTCTGAAGGAGAACGGTTTAGCTGTGATTCATTGAATTACAGAGTATTAGAGAAAATAAAAGCCGGTGAGTATCAAATGCAGTGTGAAACAGAAGGGGTAAGTGGCAATGGTAACTTTGGTATGCTGATTCCGGTAAATTACATCAACGGACTTAAAACGGCAGAGCTTACAGAGCTGTTGATACCAGGCGAGGATGAAGAAGAGACCGAAAGTATCCGTCAGAGATATTTTCAATCTTTTAATTCACAGGCATTTGGTGGTAACAAAAAGGATTATAAGGATAAGGTCCTTAGTATGGCAGGCATCGGGGCAGTCAAAGTGATTCCTGTGTGGAATGGTGGCGGAACAGTAAAGTTGACGATTCTGGATTCGGCTTACCAGAAAGCCGGCACTGCGCTGCTCACAAAAGTGCAGCAGCAAATTGATCCGGCAGATGGAGATGGAAGTGGGATTGCTCCTATCGGTCATGTGGTTACGGTAGACACACCGGAGGAATTAGAAGTTTCTGTAACTACAAGTATTACATATGATACAGGTTACAGCTTTTCTGCTTTGAGATCACAGATCGAAAATGCCATAAAAGGATATTTAGAAGGTCTTAGAAAGGAATGGCAGGACAAAGATGCCCTGGTTGTACGAATCGCACAGATAGAATCGCGTTTATTGGCGATAGAGGGCATTATTGATGTGACAGATACGAAATTAAATGGTACAGAGGGAAATTTAATAATATCCTCTGAAAAGATACCGGTTTTTGGAGGTGTGAGTGAGTGATACGAGAAGTTGATCTTGTCAGCTATCTGCCGGAGTTTTTGCGTGAGTATATAGAACTGAAAAAGATACTGGATGTTCAACAGCCGGAAGTCCAGTTATTAGAAGATCTCACGGAAAAGCTCAAAGATAATCAGTTTATTCTATTTGCAGATACACAGGGAATAGAAAAATTTGAGCAGATGCTGAAAATACAGGCGTTAGATGATGATACACTTGAAAATCGCAGATTCCGAATTATGTCCAGATGGAATAATAAGATACCATATACGGTACAAATACTCCGAAACAAGTTAGAAACACTTTGTGGAAAAGATGGATATTCATTAAAGGTTATACATGGCGAATATCGCATTATTGTAAGAGTCAATCTGATTAACAAAAAGAATTTTTCTATGGTCAAGGAAATGTTAGAGGAAGTAATACCAGCAAACATGGAGATTGATCTATCACTACTTTATAATCAGCATGAAACTTTGGCAAAGTTCACTCATAAAGAATTAGCGAAATACACACATAGGCAGATCAGAGAGGAGGTTTTAAGTCATGTCAACGAAAACGAGTAATTTTGAATATACGAAACCCGGAGTAGACGAATTCTATGATGTGACAAAATATAATCAGACACTGGATCAGATTGATGCCGATATACAGGCGAGAAAAGAAGCTGAAGAGCTAAAAGCAGCATCCGGTGTCTATGGTCATGTTAAATTAAGTGATTCATCCGCTGTTACGGACAGCACCGGATTAGCACTACCGGCAACAGAAAAGAATGCGTCCATAGAGGGGACTTTGGCAAATCAAATAAGTGCCATTAAGTGCAAGTCATTTTCATATGAGGCAAATGGATTAACTGCATATTTCAGAAAAGTAGGAAGACTTATCGACTGCTACATACAAGGTCAAGCAGTACAAGAATTAGCTACAGCGTCTGGTTATGCAACCGTTTGTGCTATTAATGATGACGATTTCAAAGTTCATCCAAACTGTATGTTTATTCAATATGTATTTTTGAATAACGTTCATTATGGTCAGTGTCAATTTGTAACAGAAACAGCACTTTCCATAGGTTATACAAAAAATATGAGCGGAACATCCACTAATATAGCTGAAGGTGAATATATATATATTCATTTTCAGTACCTATCGAAACAGTAAGCAAAGATGAAGGAGGAATAACTATGGAATATATCACAGCGAATGGCGTAGAGTACGCCTGCAAAGCAGTAGTCACAGGAGTTGACAGCATCACATTTTCGATGGAAGGACAGGCAGTAGCAGACATGGAGAAAACCTTTCGACCGGTCACGGAGCTTACCGTGGCAGGCGAGGATAAGGAAATTTACGGTACATACAAGAATCTGTCTTTTGAATCCGTAACCGTTTATGAGGACGGAACGGTGATGGTCACTATGCACATTAAATCAGACACAGAAATTCGTTTAGAAAGCCTTGAACAGACACAGGCAGAACAGGACGAGGTAATAGCAGAGTTGTTAGGGGGTGAAGCATAATGAGTAACGCAGCAAAAAACATCATGCTCCGTGTCATCCGCCGGAGAATGGCAGAGGGCGAAGAACTTGAGGATATCTTGGCCGGTTATTCTAAGCTGACGGATGCAGAGAAAGAAGAATTAAGAGCAGCGATCACAGAGTAGAGCCGAAGCGCCTTGTATCAGAAGATACAGGGCGTTTTTGTATAAAAAGAAGAAAGGAAGTGTTAAAATGGCAAAATTATTTAACGGTATCAGCGTATGCGGCGGAGTCTTAGGAGGACTGCTGGCATATTTCCTTGGAGGTTGGGACGTGTTGCTAAAGACCATTGTGTTTTTAGCAGTGGCTGATTATGTGACCGGACTTATTAAAGCAGTTTATTTAAAACAGCTTAGTTCAGAGGTGGGTTACAAAGGACTTTTAAAAAAGATCCTGATGTTTATCATCATTGCGGTAGCATTTGAAATCCAGAAGTTTCTGAACCATGCAGTGGCACTTAGAGAGATCGTGATCACATTCTATGTGTGTAACGAAGCCATCAGCCTGTTAGAGAATGCAGCAGAGTTTATTCCGATTCCAGAAAAGTTGAAAGAGGTATTGATCCAGTTAAGAGACAAGGAGGAACAGTAAATGAAAGTATCAGAAAAAGGATTAGCAATTATTAAAAAGTATGAGGGATGTCGGTTAACGGCATATGTTTGCCCGGCAGGAAAGTTGACGATCGGGTATGGTCACACGAAAGGTGTGAAGAAAGGACAGAAGATCACACAGGCACAGGCAGAAGCCTATCTGCGTGAAGATGTGGCAGGTGCCGAGAAAGCGGTCAATGCGATTGGAAAAGGATTTAATCAGAACCAGTTTGATGCACTGGTGTCCTTTACATACAACTGCGGATCAGGCAACTTAAAGACACTTTGTAAGGACAGAAGTGTAGATCTGATCGGAGAGAAAATCATTCTCTATAACAAAGCGAACGGAAAGAAATTGAACGGACTGGTAAGGCGTAGGGAAGAGGAGCAGAGATTATACAAGACTCCATGTGCTACTGTTCAGCCGGTACATGCAGCAAGAGACAATACAGAGCTTCCGACGATCCGAAGAGGCAGCAAGGGTGAAGCGGTCAGAAAGCTGCAACAGGCATTGCTTGCCCAGAAATTTAAGTCCTGTGAGATCAACGGTAAGAAAAAATACTTAGCAGCAGACGGAGATTTTGGAGCAATCACCGAGAAAATCTTAAGGAGATGGCAGTCTTATACAGGATTAAAAGTGGATGGAGTCTGCGGACCGAAAACATGGGCGAGCCTTGGGTATTAGTAAATACGCATGAACTTTTGAAAGCCGGAAGAAATTCCGGCTTTTTTTAATGAATAAACTATGATATGATAAATAACATAGTTGTGAAGCTATAAATAATAAAGATTGATCGAAAATTATTTGTTAGTACGCAAATGATAAAAGGATGACACAGTGGGGTTCAAAGTACCTGGGCGATCAGGGCTACAGTGCCATTGAAATCCTCCGTTACTTTTACGGCAACAGCATGTATATTAATACCGCAGAACAGGTATCAGGTGTACCGGCATCGTGGCCGCGGGTGGATCTGCAGGTTGGTTCCAGAGGCAATAATGTCCGCGTGATACAGGAGCAGTTAAATGCAATTGCAAGAAACTACCCGGCAATTCCGACCATAACGGTAGATGGCATCTTCGGACCGGAAACAAGGGCGGCAGTACAGAAGTTCCAGTCGGTGTTCAACCTCCCGGCCAGCGGAGTGGTAGATTATCCGACCTGGTATAAAATTTCGGAAATATACGTTGCTGTTACGAGAATTGCAGAATTATATCAGTAGGGAAGCAGATTTTTATTTGAAATATAATTGAGATAACAAAATAGCACCAACTGTCAAATGATGGTTGGTGTATTGTTTTTTGTTTCGTAGAAATAACATAATAACCACCATGGAGGAACTATGCCAAACTATAAATTAACCATACAGTACGAAGGGACAAGATATAAAGGCTGGCAGGAGCAGAAGCATACGGAAGCAACCATTCAGGGAAAATTGCAGCGTGTCTTAGAGCGTATGACAGAAGAAGAGATAGATTTGCAGGGCTCTGGCAGGACAGATGCCGGAGTGCATGCGAAAGGTCAGATCGCACATTTTCATACAAAGGCAGTGTGGGATGTGGAGCAGATCAAAAAATATATGAACGAATATCTGCCGGAAGATATTGCGATATTACAGGTAGAGCAGGTAGACGGGCGTTTTCATTCCAGATTAAATGCCAAGTCAAAGACCTATGAATACCGCATCTATAAAGGAAGCAAACCGGATGTCTTTGAACGCAGGTATGTCTGGCCAATGGAAGAAAAATTAGACGTGGCGAAAATGCGGGAGGCTGCGGGGCATCTGACAGGGACACATGATTTTATGGCATTTTGCGGAAACCGCAGGATGAAAAAAACAACTGTCCGAACGATTTATCAGATAGAAATCGAAGAGACAGAACATGAGATCCGAATGCGCTTTACGGGAAGCGGATTTTTGCAAAATATGGTCCGTATCCTGACCGGAACCTTAGTAGAAGTCGGACGTGGAGAAAGGACACCGGAGGATATGGAGCGGATCCTTGAGAGCAGAGACCGTCAGCAGGCAGGATTTTTAATGCCGGCAAAAGGATTGACATTGATGGAAGTGAAGTACAAATGAGACAGGCAGAGAATTGGACGGTGTGGGCAAAAAAAGCCGATTTTCAGGAAATAGGAAAAAAATACGGTATTGATCAGGTGACAGCCCGGATCATGCGTAACCGGGATATTATTACCGATGAGGAGATCAACAATTATCTGAACGGAACGATGGACATGCTGCCATCGCCCTATCTGTTAAAAGACGTAAAAAAAGCTGCAGGAATTCTTGCAGAAAAGATAAAGTCGGGAAAGAAAATCTGCATTATCGGTGATTACGACATCGACGGAGTGCAGTCCTCTTATATTTTGTGGGAGGGAATTGAGAATTTAGGTGGAAAAGTCTATGTCACGATTCCTGACCGTATCAAGGACGGTTATGGGGTTAATGAGCAGTTAGTAGAAGCTGCCATAGAAGAGGGAGCGGACACGATCCTGACCTGTGACAATGGGATCGCAGCCGCAGATGCACTAAAAAGAGCAAAAGAAAACGGATTGACCGTAATCGTAACCGATCACCATGAAATCCCGTTTTGCGAAGAAAACGGTGAGCGAAAAGAGATTCTGCCGGATGCAGATGCGATCGTCAATCCAAAACAGAAAGATTGTGCCTATCCGTTCAAAGAAATCTGTGGAGCGGTTGTTGCATGGCATCTGATACGGGTACTTTATGATATGACAGGAAAAGGCATGAAGCAGGCAGATGTTTTTATTGAAAATGCGGCATTTGCAACGATAGGAGATGTCATGGAACTTCAGCACGAGAACCGGATCTTAGTAAAGGAAGGTTTAAAACGGCTGAATCAGACAAAGAGTATCGGCATGCGTTCTCTGATCGCATCCAATAAGCTGGATTTAGGAGGAATAAAGGCATACCATATCGGATTTGTACTTGGACCGTGTCTGAATGCGAGCGGTAGACTGGATACGGCAAAAAAAGCATTGCTTTTGTTAAAAACAAAAGATGAAGTTGATGCAGGAAAACTTGCAGAGGAGTTAGTAGAACTCAACACGAGCAGAAAAGCCCTGACGGAAAAAGGAATCGAGGATGCCATGCAGTGCATCGAAACACAGGGACTTTCAGAGGACAGGGTCTTAGTCATCTATCTGCCGGACTGTCACGAGAGTATTGCAGGAATTATTGCAGGACGCGTCCGGGAACGCTATCACAGACCGGTTTACGTTCTGACAAATGCAAAAGAGGGAGTCAAAGGCTCCGGGCGTTCCATAGAAGGATATTCCATGTATGAGGAACTCTGTAAATGTCAGGATCTGTTGGACAAGTTTGGCGGTCATCCGATGGCAGCCGGTTGCAGTATGCAGCGTGAAAACGTAGATATTTTCCGAAAGCGACTGAATGACCGTTGTACATTGACAAAAAAAGATCTACAGCCGAAAATACGCATTGATGTGCCGATGACGTTAGAATATCTGTCAGAGAAGCTGATCCATGAGTTTTCGGTTTTAGAACCCTTTGGCAAAGGGAACGAAAAGCCGGTATTTGCAGATAAAGAGCTGCGGGTGCGGGATATCAGAATTGTCGGAACGAACCGGAAATTTGTACGGATGAAGCTGGTCGATAAAACGAACCGGAGCTATCAGGCAATCTGTTTTGACGGAGATGCCTATGAGAATCAGAAATATTTAGAAGAACATAAGGAAAATCTTTCTATAGTGTATTATCCGCAGATCAATACATTTTTTGGCGAGGCACAGATAGAAGTTCTGATCACACACTTCCGTTAGAGGGGAGGAATGATAGAAGAATTCTAAAGATTTCCTTAAATTTGTCCGATATTTTTGACTTTATCAAGGTTCTATGTCAGAATGAATAAAGCAGATTTTACGAAAATGAAATGGAGGAAAAAAATGAAAAAGAATATAAAAAGAGTGATGGGTATTCTTTTAGCAGCAACTATGAGTATATCCCTTGTGATGCCTGCATTTGCATCCCAGACAAGTAATACGGATACAACGACTGAGGTGCAGGAACAGAATGAGCAGACAGATGCAAATGGAAGTGCAGATACTGCCAATGATACACAGACAACAGGCGGCAGTTCTGATCAGGGAACTGACGAGCAGAAGGAAAATACAGCAGACAGCACAGGAAGTTCAATGAATTCCGATACGTCAGATGTGAATGCTTCCGATACGGGAAGTTCTGACACAGACAAAAAGACTTCTGACAATGCAGCACAGGCACCGGTAGAAGGCACCGTAACACAGGATACGGAAACCAAAAAGGAACCGGTAAAGGGAGAAGTTCAGACAGAAGTTGCAGACGATAATGTCGTGGTAGGAAAACATGACAAACCCTATTTAGCACTTGGTGCAGACTTAACAGCAGAGCAGCAGGCAACCGTTCTTGGTCTGATGGGAATTGATCCGGCAAAACTTTCCGATTATGATGTGGTACAGGTAACCAATGCGATGGAGCATGAGTATTTAGACGCATATCTTCCATCCAGTACGATTGGAAGTCGAGCATTATCCTCCGTATTAATTATGGAAGGAAAAAAAGGAAGCGGAATCCAGATATCCATTAAGAATATTTCCTATTGTACAGTCGGAATGTATAAGAGTGCACTTGCAACAGCAGGACTTGAAGATGCAGAGATCATCGTAGCAGGGCCGTTCCCGATTTCCGGTACGGCAGCATTGATCGGTGCGTTAAAAGCATATTCAGAGATGACCGGAGATGAAGTGAAGGAAGACAGTCTTGATGCAGCAATGAACGAAATTGTTGTAACAGGTCAGTTAGCAGATGCGACCGGCGGAGATAAAGCGAAAGCAGAAGAGTTGATGGCATATCTGAAGCAGGAAGTCGTAAAGAATGATTTAAAAGATGATAAGAGTATCAACGAGGCGATTGAACAGGGATGTAAGGAGTTTGATGTCCAGCTGACGGATGATCAGAAAGCGAAATTATTAGATGTATTAAAGAAGATCAGTGACTTGGATTTAGACTGGAATACATTGAAAAATCAGGCATCGGATCTGTATGACAGACTCGATGAATTGGGATTACTGTCCAACAGCGGTATTGGAGCAAAAATAAAGAGCTTGTTCCAGTCCATTATAGATTTCTTTAAGAGTCTGTTTTAAGATGCGATAAAAAAGAGGATTGTTTAAATCCTCTTTTTTAATATCTCCAAAAACTTTTCAATTTGTAACGGTGTTCCCTGTTTTTCCTGTACGGCTAAGCGGTTCTCTTCACTGAATCCGACTAAAATATCGTGATTGGCTTCCGCTAAATAGTCCATGATACCGTCAATGTCGGACTTGATATTTTTCGGACAGTGGATATATAAATGCTTGTTTGCCGTAATGTGCAGCGTATAGGAAATGCTGAAATGATACCAGAAAAATTTGTGCAGGGTAGAATGTTTGTAAACCCAGATAATTTCCCGGATCGGTACGATCGCAATTCCGTATTTAGAAGTTTCAATAAAATAATGCTCTGTGATAAACATATCATCCGTGGCAAGCTGTGGCAGTGTAGCAAGCTCTTCTTCTGCTTCGGCAAGAAGCTCCGCAGGTTTGCCAAAACGGGATAACTGCCGTACCGGTGGTGACAATAACGGAAAGCGGTAATAAATAACTAACAGGATCAGACTGATGAATGCATAGAGCATACTTGCAAAGTAGAGAAATAACAGCAGATAACTGCGAAAATTCCTACAGTCCGGTTCATTAATATAATAAGGACTTACCTTAGAAGCAATGCCGGTTTCCGTCCAGTTCAGATCTTTAGAAAGGTTGTCTAATACGTCTTTCGCAGCACGGTCACGTTTGGCAAGTCGGCCCTTGGTGTGTAAGGCAGTAATTTTTGGCAGTCCCTCTTCACTAGTGGAAGGGGAGAGCAGAACGAGGATACATTCATCACCGCGCATGGTATAGTAATAATAACCGGTCGTAAATCCAAGGCTTGTCTGTGTGTAGCCGGTAAAGTAAAGATCCGTAAGCTTTGTATCAATATAAGAAACATCCTGTTTGTAAAGTTTCGTTAAGGAATCATTGCTGTCCGCCTTTTCCGGAACTACGATCTCTGAAATCGGTGAAAGGATCCAGAGTGCGAGAAGCAGGATCAGATAAATGATCGGAGAGATCATTTTGGTACGGCATACATCCTTAATGTTTTTTGTAATATAGTGTTCGTAATTTTCCATCATAAATTTTAGTATAAAGGTTGTATTTGAAATAATCAAGGAAAAACGTGCGGATTGTGCGGTTGCTTTTCCTAAAAAAAATTGATACTATAAGAAGAATGGAGGATAGCCTATGGATGCGTATACAACATTTGCTCAGGTCTATGATCTTTTTATGGATAACGTTCCCTATGAGGAATGGAGCGAATATCTATTATCGCTTTTAAAAGAATATGGGATCCATTCCGGTGTCATATGTGACCTTGGCTGCGGAACAGGAAAGATGACAAGACTTTTAGCCCAAGCCGGATATGATATGATCGGAGTTGATCTGTCGGAAGATATGCTTGCGATCGCAAGCGAACAGAATGAAGAGGGAATACTCTATCTCTGTCAGGATATGTGTGAACTGGAATTGTATGGAACGGCAAAAGCAATGGTGTCCGTATGTGACAGCATCAACTATCTGTTAGAAGAGGACGAGATTGTATGGACTCTGCAAAGCGTCAACCGGTACTTAGAGCCGGGTGGAATTTTTATTTTTGACTTTAATACCGTCTATAAATATGAAACGGTTTTAGGTGATACAACGATCTGCGAAAATCGCGAAGAGGGAAGTTTTATCTGGGAAAATTATTATGACAAAGAAGAGCAGATCAATGAATATGACCTGACATTTTTTATCAGGGAAGAAGAACAGCTTTATCGAAAATTTGAAGAAACTCATTATCAGAGAGGCTATTCACTAGAGCAGATGCACACATTAGTAGAAGAAGCCGGAATGGAGTTCTTAGCAGCATATGATGCCGAAACCAAGAAGAGTCCAACGGCAGATAGTGAGAGAATTTATATTATCGCAGGAGAGAAAGGAAAATAACATGTCAGATTATATTGTAAGAGCAACAGCGGCAAATAACCAGATCCGGGCATTTGCCATTACATCCAAAGACCTTGTGGAGGAGGCAAGAAGAAGGCACAACACCAGTCCGGTTATTACCGCAGGTTTAGGACGATTATTAAGTGGAGCCGCAATGATGGGTGCAATGATGAAAGGCGATGATGACCTTTTAACATTGCAGATTAAATGTGGTGGTCCGGTACAGGGCTTGACCGCAACTGCCGATGCAAAAGGAAACGTCAAAGGCTATGCAGAAGTGCCGGATGTCATGCTGCCGCCAAACCCACAGGGAAAATTAGATGTCGGCGGAGCAGTAGGACTTGGAATCCTGAATGTCATCAAAGATATGGGACTCAAAGAGCCATATGCAGGGCAGGTTGCATTGCAGACCGGAGAAATTGCAGAAGATTTAACCTATTATTTTGCAACCTCCGAGCAGATACCTTCTGCGGTCGGGTTAGGAGTGTTAATGAATAAGGATAACACGGTCAGACAGGCAGGAGGTTTTATCATACAGCTTCTGCCGTTTACCGATGAAAAAATCATAGAGCAGCTAGAGAAAAAAATCACGGAAATGAAATCTGTCACCGAGATGTTAGAAGAAGGCATGACACCGGAGATGTTATTAGAAGAAATCCTTGGAGACTTCGGTTTGGAGATTACAGATACACTGCCGGCACAGTTTTCCTGCAACTGTTCTAAAGAGAGAATTACCAAGGCGTTGATTAGTATTGGCAAAAAAGACCTGCAGGAAATGATTGATGATGGAGAACCGATTGAGGTCAACTGTCATTTCTGCAATACAAATTATACATTCAGTATTGATGAGTTAAAGGAGATTGCAAAGTGAAAGACGGATATATCAAAGTAGCAGCAGTCACTCCGCAGGTAACCGTTGCAGATGTCAAAGAAAATACAAAGGAAATCTTAAAAGTGATCCGTGAGGCAGCAGCCCAGAAGGCAAAAATTATTGTATTACCGGAGCTCTGTATTACCGGATACACCTGTCAGGATTTATTTTTGCAGGAAATCCTGCTTCGTGAAGCAAAGGATGCACTATTAGAAATCAGTAATCAGACAAAAGGAATTGATGCGTTGATTTTTCTGGGAATACCGTTGGAGTATCACGGAAAGCTCTATAATACGGCAGCAATTTTAAATCATGGAAAAATCCTTGGTATTGTGCCAAAACGTTACATTCCAAACTATAACGAATTTTATGAAGTACGTCATTTTACAAAAGGTATGGAAGAGCCGGTGGCGGTACGTTTGAATCAGGAGATTACCGTTCCGATGGGAATGAATCTGCTCTTTTGCTGTGAAGAAATACCGGAATTGAAAGTGGCAGCAGAAATCTGTGAGGATTTGTGGACGATGCAGCCACCAAGCATTGCTCATGCACAGGCAGGGGCAGTCGTAATTACCAATTTGTCAGCCTCCGATGAGGTTACGGGAAAAGAAACATACCGCAGGGAATTGGTGAAAGGACAGTCGGCAAGATTGTTGTGCGGTTATGTTTATGCAAGTGCCGGAGAGGGAGAGTCTACGCAGGATGTGGTGTATTCCGGTCATGATCTGATTGCAGAAAACGGAGTGGTATTAGCAGAGTCCGAGCGTTTTACCAAAGGAATCCTCTACTCGGAAATCGATGTAAAAAAACTTACCTCAGAACGCAGACGGATGAGTACGTTTGAAACAACAGATAAAAGATATCAGGAAATTTATTTTTCTTTAGAAAAAGAAGAGACAAAATTGACACGTTATATCGATCCGATGCCATTCGTACCGGGAAGTAAGACAGACCGTGAAAAACGTTGTGAGGAAATCTTACTGATACAGGCGCACGGACTGAAAAAACGTCTGGCACATACCCATGCAAAGAGTGCAGTCGTCGGAATTTCGGGAGGACTGGATTCTACGCTGGCACTGTTGGTTACAGTAAAAGCCTTTGACCTGTTGGGGATTCCAAGAGAGCAGATCGCAGCAGTCACGATGCCGGGATTTGGAACAACCGACCGGACTTATGACAATGCGGTGCACCTGATCCGGGAATTAGGAGCAGAGTTCATCGAAGTTCCGATTGCCGATGCAGTCCGCCTGCATTTTCGTGATATCGGGCATGAAGAAAATATCCATGATGTGACTTACGAAAATTCCCAGGCAAGGGAGCGTACCCAGATTTTAATGGATATTGCCAATAAAAAAGGAGGTCTGGTGATCGGAACAGGAGATCTGTCAGAACTGGCTCTTGGCTGGGCGACTTACAATGGAGACCATATGAGTATGTATGCGGTCAATGCTTCCGTACCAAAGACACTGGTACGCCATCTGGTACGTTACTATGCCGACACCTGTGGAAGTGACAAACTTGCAGCAGTGCTTTATGACGTGTTAGATACGCCGGTCAGCCCGGAACTTCTGCCACCGGAGGACGGCAAGATTTCACAAAAGACCGAGGATATTGTAGGCCCTTACGAACTGCATGACTTTTTCCTGTATCATATGTTAAGGTCCGGATATTCTCCGGCAAAAATTTACCGGATCGCAAAGATCGCATTTGCAGATGTCTACGATGAGGAGACCATTTTGAAGTGGTTAAAGATATTTACAAGAAGATTTTTTGCCCAGCACTTTAAACGTTCCTGCCTGCCGGACGGACCAAAGGTTGGAACGGTAGCAGTTTCACCGCGCGGGGATCTGCGGATGCCAAGTGATGCTTCCGCACAGCTCTGGTTAGGAGAATTAGAGGAATTATAAAAATAAAAAATAGAAATCGTGCAGCTTTAGCTTCACGGTTTCTATTTTTATCATTCTTAAATATGATGAAACTGTTTCTCGTAGGACTCCTCAGCAGCAGGAGACTTCATATAGATCAGGCAGAAGAAAATGCCTGCCATTGCAAATGCAGTGATCACATCAAAAAAGGAATGTTGTTTTAAGAACATCGTCGATAAAATGATGCTGACACATAACAGTAAGGAGACAAATTTTGTCTTCTTTTTTTCACGGAAACATTCACTCTTTGTCACGGCAATATGTACACCGAGAGAGTTGTAAACATGAATGCTCGGAAAGAGATTCGTCGGTGTATCGGTAGCATAAAGCCATGCAACTGCCTGTGTGAAAATGTTGTCATGTGCAAAACTTTCCGGTCTGAGTGTATGTCCGTTTGGATAAATGGTGGAAACAACCAGAAAAATGGTCATTCCGGCAGCTAAAAAGCCGCACAGCCGATAGAAATCATTTTTGTTCTTAAAAAAGAAGTAGGCAACTGCCGCTGCAACGTAGCCAAACCATAAAAAATATGGAATGACAAAATATTCAACAAACGGAATGGAATCGTCGATCGCCATATGTATAATATGAAAGTCGTTTGTTACATTTTTTTCTAAATAAGTAAACCATGGGAAATAAATCAGACCATATAAGAATACCCATATATGACTGTATTTCACCAAAAAGTTCCGAATATATTTCAAGAGTATCACCTCGTGTCTATTCTATGTTTTTAAAATTTCATTATTACCTGTGGATTATAGCACAGAGAAAATGAAAGAACAATGTGCGAAAATGGATTTTCACAAAAAATTAAGAAATTACAAGTTCTTAAAAAAATGTTACAATTTAACGAAAAAGTTGACATCAAAGGCGAAGATAATATAATACAATATAGGGTAACTGCAAAAGTTAAAGTAAGTGAGGATAAAAAATTGAATTCTGGAAATGAACAAGGAAACAAAAAAATATCAAAAAAAGGAACGATCATTGCAGCTTCCGTCGTAGGAGCGCTGGTAGTCATTTATCTTGCAGGAAGCATTTTCTTTCAGTCACACTATCTGCCAAGGACAGTGATCAACGGAATCTCCTGTACCGGAAAAAATGCGGATGGCGTAAAAGATGCGATCACGTCAGAGGTTAAGAATTATAAGCTGACGATCCAGGAGAGAGGAAAAAAGAGCGAAACAATTACCGGAAAGGATGTCAGTATTTCCGTAGAGTTTGATGATACGCTTCAGAATATCTTAAAGAAGCAGAACGGGTTTAAGTGGGTAGTTACTTTATTTTCCCCGGAAGTATATGAATCAAAATCCATTGTAAGCTATGATGAGGTTGCATTGAAGCAGCAGATGAACCAGTTGTCCTGCATGAATAAGGACAAGATGAAGCCACCGGTAGATGCGACTTTAAAAGAGGATAAGAAAGACGGTTATGTCATCGTAAAAGAAGATTTAGGTACCACCGTAGATGAAGAAGCATTTTGGAAAAAGTTACAGGACTCTGTATTGAATTTACAGTCCGAGCTTTCCATGGATAAAGAAAAATGCTATGTAGATCCAAAGGTAAAAGAAGATTCTAAGACCTTAAAGAAGACATTAGCAAAGATGAAGTCTTTAAAGGATGTCAAGATTACATATACCTTTGGTGATAAGCAGGAAGTATTAGCCGGAACAGAAATCTGTAAATGGATGAAAGTGGAAGAAGGCAAGGCAGTGGTAGACGATGAACAGGCACTTGCTTATGTCAAGAGTCTTGGTTCTAAATATAATACCGTTTATAAACCAAAGACTTTAAAGACTTCCTGGGGCAGCACCGTACAGATCTCAAACGGAAGTTATGGCTGGAAGATCAGCAACGATAAAGAGTTAGAGCAGTTGAAAAAAGATATTGATGCAGGCAAGGATGTGACAAGGGATCCTGTCTATGCGCAGACCGCAAACAGCCATGGCGAAAATGATTATGGTGATACTTATGTTGAGATCAACCTGACCGCACAGCATCTGTATTTTTATAAAAATGGCAATCTTGTAGTAGATTCCGATTTTGTATCAGGAAATATCTCAAAAGGAAACGGCACTCCGGTTGGAGCTTATCCGGTTACCTATACAGAGCGTAATGCAACCTTAAAGGGAGAAAACTATTCTTCTGATGTAAGTTTCTGGATGCCGTATTGCGGCAATGTCGGAATGCATGATGCTTCCTGGAGAAGTACCTTTGGCGGAAACATCTATAAGAGAAACGGTTCTCACGGATGTGTCAACTTACCATATGCAGCAGCAAAGACCATTTTTGAAAATATTGCAGCAGGTTATCCGGTCTTAGTATATGAATTACCTGGAACCGAGAGCCCGAAAGCGATCGCCATGGATCAGGGTGCATCGGTTGTGGATGCGATCAACGGTATCGGAGAGGTATCCTTAGGCAGTGAAGGTGCGATCACCAATGCAAGAAATGCTTATAACGGACTTTCCGAGGAAGCAAAAAGCTATGTAAGTAATTACAGTACCTTAGAGGCAGCAGAAGCAGCCTATGCAGGATTAGTCAGCCAGGAGGCAGAGAATCAGGCAAATAATGAGGCACAGGGACAAGCTAATGGTGTTATTGACCTGATCGGTCAGATCGGCAAAGTAACAACAGGCAGTGGAGATGCGATCAAAAGAGCAAGAGATGCCTATAATGCACTTTCCGACAGAGCGAAAGCCATGGTATCAAACTATAACACATTAACGGCAGCAGAGGAAGAGTTTAAATCTTTGTCTGAATCATAAAAATATATGGAAAATATAATACCTCTGAAGTGGATGGATGAAATAGAAAAATCTGTTGCTTTGGAGGTGTTTTTTACTTTACTTTACTAAAGAGTTGTAGTAGAGTTATTTTTAGAAATGTCAGGAAAGGTGGGAGCATTTTGGTTTCAAAAAAGATAGCACAGGCATTGGCGGGAAGTTCTGTGATCCGTGCAATGTTTAATGAAGGAAAAGAAATGGCAGCACGTTATGGTGCTGAGAACGTATATGATTTCAGTCTCGGAAATCCGGCAACTCCGGCACCGGAGTCGGTCAACCGCTCGATCAAAGAGATCGTGGACGAGATGGACCCGTTAGAGTTACATGGCTATATGTCAAATTCCGGATATGAAGATGTCAGAAGGGCAATGGCAGAGAATCTGAACTGGAGATTCCAGACCTCCTTTGATGCACATAATATCATCATGACGGTGGGGGCAGCAGGCGGTCTGAACATTATCTTTAAGACACTGTTAGACCCGGAGGATGAAGTCATCGTCTTTGCCCCTTATTTTGGAGAATATAAGTCTTATGCAGCAAATTTTGATGCAAAGATCGTAGAGGTAGAACCTGATTTTGCAAGTTTTCAGCCTGATTTAGAAAAATTTACAGGAAAGATCACGGCTAAGACGAAGATCGTGTTAGTCAATACACCAAATAATCCGACCGGTGTGGTCTATACGGAAGAGACACTGCAGGAAATGGCAGAGATTTTAAGAAAAAAGGAGCAGGAATTTAAAACGGACATTTACTTAGTGTCAGATGAACCATACCGTGAGTTAGTCTATGATGACGTAAAAGAAATATTTTTAACAAAGTATTATCACAATACGATCGTGGGATATTCGTTTAGCAAATCCCTGTCACTGCCGGGAGAGCGGATCGGTTATGTCGCAGTACCGGATGAGGTTGCGGATGCAGAGAATGTCATTGCCGGCTTAGAGGTGTCGAACAGAACCCTTGGATTTGTCAATGCACCGTCGCTGATCCAAAAGGCAGTCAGCCGGTGTGTGGATGAAAAGACAGACATCGCATTTTATGATAAGAATCGCAAGTTACTGTATGAAGGGCTGATAAAGCTCGGTTTTACCTGCATCTATCCGCAGGGAGCTTTCTATCTGTGGATGAAGTCTCCGGATAAGGATGAGGAAAGATTTGTACAGGCAGCGAAAAAATATCACATTATCATGGTCAAGGGAGCAGCCTTTGCATGTCCGGGCTATGTGCGGCTTGCATATTGTGTTTCTCCACAGATGATAGAAAAATCCATGTCAGGATTTGAACAATTAGCGAAAGAATACGGGTTAGTAAAATGAAGAACTGGGAAAAAAATGTAAGGCTGGTGACCCCATATACACCGGGGGAGCAGCCGAAAAAAAGAGATATCATTAAGCTGAATACAAATGAGAATCCATACTCGCCGGCACCGGGAGTACAGAAAGTACTGAAGGAATTTGAAACAGACAGACTGCGTCTTTATCCTGACCCGGCATCTTCTGAGTTAGTGGATGCGATCGCGTCAGAATATGGTGTAAGATCTTCACAGGTGTTTGCCGGAGTAGGATCGGACGATGTCCTTGCAATGGCATTTATGACGTTTTTTAATTCTAAAAAACCAATCCTGTTCCCGGACATTACCTATTCGTTTTATGATGTCTGGGCAGAAGTATTTCGGATTCCTTATGAGACCGTGCCGTTAGATGAGGACTTTCAGATCTGTACCAAAGATTATCAGCGGGAAAACGGTGGTGTTATTTTTCCAAATCCGAATGCACCGACCGGCGTTCTCATGCCGTTAGAACAGGTAGAAGAGATCATCCGGGCAAATCAGGATGTTGTGGTCATCGTGGATGAAGCCTATATTGATTTTGGAGGCGTATCCGCACTGCCTTTGATTGAAAAATACGAGAATCTGTTAGTGGTACAGACGTTTTCAAAATCACGTTCCATGGCGGGCATGAGGATTGGATATGCGTTTGGAAGTGAGAAACTGATCGCATATCTGAACGATGTTAAATATTCATTTAATTCTTACACCATGGATCAGCTGACCATGGCAATGGGAAAAGCCTCGGTGGAGGACCGGGAATATTTTAAGCAGACCACCGACAAGATCATCCGTACCAGAGAGTGGACAAAGGAAGAGTTAAAAAAATTAGGCTTTTTGTTTGAAGATTCTAAGAGCAATTTCGTATTTGTAACACATCCGAACGTTTCGGCAAAACAGCTCTTTGAGAATCTCAAAAAAGAGAATGTCTATGTGCGTTACTTTGCAAAACCGGAGCGTATTAGTAATTATCTTCGGATTACGATCGGAACCGACAAAGAAATGCAAAAGCTGATCTCTCTTTTGAAAAAATACTGCTAAAATAGGAAAATATTTTCTGCCTCGTGAG